>Ga0075892_104_pt1 | contig 28015 bp, 28 predicted proteins | sample RifGroA1_FD_68315 | JGI IMG/M metagenome (GOLD analysis project Ga0075892, IMG submission 68315) | Parcubacteria (Yanofskybacteria) bacterium GW2011_GWA1_48_10
GTCTTTGGAACTATCACCTGGCTACTTAGCCAGAAATCAAAACCTTTTACCCGGACTCTTTTATCAAACACAAACTAATTGTTTCGGAACACGTCTAATTTCCATTCTGTCCAAACTTACCACAATTTCCTTGCCAATCAAGTGAAAACTGTTTAACTAAAACTCAAACTCCCAATTGATCGCCTCTTTCCCGACCCCTCTTTGCCTGCTAAAATCGCATCATGCCGCTTCCGACGAAGATTCCTAAGAAATTCTACCCATACTTTTGGGATACCGATCCCCGAAGAATTAATCCTTCGGAAAAACCACTGTTTGTTATCCAACGCCTGCTTGACTGGAACGAGCCTTTGGCTTGGCGGTGGGTTTTAAAATCTTTTCCCAAGAACTCCATCAAAGAGAGTCTAACCACTCTTAGGGGTTGGTCCGGCAGGTCCGCCAACTTCTGGGGAGTATATTTAAACATTCCTAAAGGAGATATTTTATGGAATCGTCCGGGCTTTCCCAATCCGCCGCAAAGGCACTGGAAATTCTAAAACAATTTTCCTGGCTCAACAATTTCTATCTTGCCGGGGGTTCTGCCTTGGCGATCCAACTGGCGCATCGTTTGTCGTTTGATCTGGATTTCTTTACCGATAAGCCCTTCGATCAAAACAAAATCGACGATGATTTACGAAATATACCAAGCTACAAACTAGATCGCTTCGCCCAAGACACGCTACTGGGATTACTCGAAAAGACAAAAATCTCTTTTTTTAAAGTTCCTTACCCGTTAATCTCGAGGCCACTGAGCTTCCGGAGTATTCGGCTTGCCGCAATTCCTGATATCGCCGCGATGAAACTTGACGCTATCGGTAGCCGGGGTACCAAAAGAGACTTCGTTGATTTATATTTTATCGCCAAGGAGATCCCGCTTGATAAATGTCTCGGTCACTACCGGAAAAAAATTTCCGGTTCAATAAACAATACCCTCCATATCGTCAAAAGCCTGACTTATTTCGTCGATGCGGAAAGTTCCCCTCAACCTTTGACAATGCTTAAAACGGTTGAGTGGAATGACGTCAAAAATTTCTTCGAAAAAGAGGTGATCAAACTAGCCAAAAAGTACATCTGAGTGGTACACGCAATGCTCGCCGGAGGTCTCTTGCGTGGCTACAAGGTTCTCCCTCGCTAACGGTTGTGTTGTCCTAGCTTCCGGTTCGCAAACTTGCTGGAGACGGAGAATCTTGTTGGGGTGGGGCTTCCCTAAGATCTCCGTCTCCAAACCCCTAGTGCTTTTTTGGCCGGGCGAACCACGCTCCGGCCAAAAACGCCAGGATCGCCAGGACCACCCCGGCGACCCCGACGGCCGCGACCAGCGCGGCCAGCGCCCCTCCGACCGCGTCGAGCGCCACGTTCACAGCGCCCCCTACGGTCGAGAGGTTTTTTAGCCTCTGCGCCTCAGCCTCTTGGCTGAGGAGCTTGGCCCGCGAGTTGCTCTCGCGGGCCGAGGCCAGATCTCTCTCGGCGCCGGCCAGCGCCGCTGTGGCGTCGGCCGGGTCGCCCTTTGAAATTTTGATGGCCGCCTCGGCCAGGCGGCCCAAATCGGGATCGACCCGGGCGATCAGGTCGACCCCGTCTTTTTGGTCCTTGACCGTCTTCACCGACGGTCCAAGGACCACCAGTGCTGCTGTGCCGCAGGCGCACAGCAGCATGATGGCCGCAACCAGGGCGCAGCCCTGGTTGCGGTAGAACCAAAACCCCTTGGGCATGGTTCCTCCTTTTTTTGCCCCACACCACCGAAACAGAAATCCCAATTCCGAAAATATCTCAGAACCGGAAATTCTGTTTCGGTAAATGACCCCGGGACAAAGATCAGCGCTAGAGATTGAAAAGTGCTAGATATAGTAATGAAGATACCGGCGCCTTTGCCGATGCCTCATATACCTATAATGCCGAAGATTCTACCGGTTGTCTCTCTTTCCAGCAAATCCCCGGACTAAGTCCTATAACAAGAGTCAATCTCCAGCAGATCCTTTTCCCATCACCAAAATCTCTAAATCTCTATTGACAAGGTGTACATCGGGACATATTATGTTCCCATGGCCACACTCAAAGTCTCTGCCACTAAGGCTAGAAACAATTTCTTTGAACTCTTAAACTTAGTCTCCGGCGGCACTAAAGTCATCGTGGAAAAAGACGCTAAAGAAATCGCCGTTATTATGCCTAAAGAAACCGGTACGGACCTGGTCGGGCTTAAAAAGGCGATGGCCGATCTCCATGGAGCCATACCGAGCTTTATAAGCCCTCTTAGAAATTCCGGATCGAAGAAGTTTTTAGGTGAGTGGGATAAAAAATCGTGAAGCTGATTCTGGACACCAGTATTATAGTTGACAAATTAAGGGGAGGCGATCGGTGGGATCGGGTGTTGGGCCAACTGACCAAAGAAGACGAGCTCTATCTGCCGACCATCGTTGTCCTGGAATTATTTGCCGGCACCAGCACCAGAAGGCCGGAGGTTGCCAAGAAGATCCGCCGCCTCTTAACTTTTTTTAACATTTTGGATCTGACCACCGATATCGCTCAGCGAGCAGGGGAGATCTACCGGGATGTGACTGTTACCCTTGATCTGCCGGATTATATTGTTGCCGCCTCTGCTCTGGAAATCGGTGCTACCGTGATTACTTTAAACCAAAAGCACTTCTCCAAAATCCCCGGCATCCGGATTTACCAGCTCTAGCCACGCGAGAGGTGGTCTTGCGAACCTAACGAGGCCAGGCCTTGCTTGCTCAAGCTCAAAGTAAAACCGAGTTTGACTCGGTGAAAACCGTTTGACTAAAACTCAAACTCCCAATGAGTCTGATCTGACCAATTTGACCAATCTCACAATTGCTGATAGGTAAACGATCATGTATTATAAGTATATATGTCCGGTGATTCGGCCTTGGATAAGCTCTTCGGAAGTTCTTCCCGCGTTAAAATTCTCAAGCTTCTCCTGGATAATGAAGGCAAACAGTTGAGGGTCAACGAAATTATTCGAAAGTCCGGTGTTAATGCCCGCCTGGCTTCATCCGAACTGAAAAAGCTGGCCGAAATAGGGCTTCTTGCCGCTCAACCCTCTGGCAATTCGCTGTTGTATGGAGTTAACACGAACTCAGCATTTGCAAATCCTTTGAAAGAAATCATGGCCGAACATGAATGGTATGAATGGGAGCGTCCGTCTCGGATTCATCATTTAATGTTTTCTCTCGAGGGAGGGCTTAGACCGATGAAAGATTATTTCGGTGTCTGCATCCCCGAGGCGCATTTAGTCTTTAACTACGATAACGTCATCTGGTTTTTTAAACTAAGCGGCTTCCTAAACGTAGGTAAGGAATTGGTTGAGATATATAAGAAACGTAAAAACCAAATTTGGGATGATTTCGAGAAAACTTCCTCAACTCTTTGGACCCACAAAGACTATCGTTCATTTTATTCAAACTATATCGACTTTTGGAAAATAGGTTGGATCTCTGATTGCATCTCGATGTACTTAGATACTTTCCTCAAATCCGGCGAGTGCTTAGTAGCAAGGGAAAAGTCGTTCACCGATGAATATGAGGACCGATTATGGGACCTTGTTCGCAAAGCCCAAAAAGAGGAGATAGAGAACATCAACGTGCAGCCGATTATCGATGATTACTTTTGGATAAGGAATAGCTACTTGGGAATTCATCGGATTACTAAGGAGGAAATTCTGATTGAAGTTAAGAAGCGATTAGGTAAAAAAAGAGCCCAGTCTCAACCCGTAAAGGACCCGAAATCACTTCCCCCGGATCTTATCGAAATCGGTAAAGACATGATTCATTTCCAGGATATTCGTAAGAAGCGAATGATGATGGCCGCTTATTATCTCCATGAGTTCTTAAAGAAAATCGGCGCACGTTATAATCTTTCACCGACGCTTATGGACCAGTCTTTACCCAGTGAAGTATTAGATATTACGCGTAAAATGCCCGGCATTGCCGAGGAGCTTAAACTTCGCCAGCGTTGCTGTACGATTGTCGCCGGTCTTTCTACCCAGTTACAAGTTTACAGCGGCCAAATGATCTTTCCGGCAGGGGTTGAGCGACGCTCTAAATTCGAAATTCGCGGCCATGTGGCTTGCGGGGGTAAGACCATCGGACGGGTAAAAATCGTCTCGGGGATAGGGGACATATCCAAGGTTAATCATGGTGACGTTATCGTCTCGCCGATGACCACCCCGGATCTTATGCCCGCTATCCGGCGTTGCGTAGCTATTGTCACAAACTTCGGCGGTGTAACTTGTCACGCGGCCATTATCGCCCGTGAATATAATATTCCTTGTATTGTTGGTACCAACAACGCCACTGAGCTACTCCGAGACGAGGATTTCGTCGAGGTTGATGCCGACAATGGTGTTGTCCGCGTCCTCCAAAGTGCTGGCTAGCCCATTGACACCCATGGTCAACACGGGGGATAATAATGGTGCCTGTGACCCGTAAGGGTTGTGCGGCTAAAACCTAAGCCGCAAGCAGGCTTTTTTATTGGCTTTATTCTTTTATCATTAGTAAACCAAAAGCCAAGCGATCACCCTAGTTGTCAAGACCAAAAGTATGAAAAAGTTAAAGAGAATCCCCAAGTTTAAAAGCGAAGCCGAGGAACGCAAGTTCTGGCGTTCAGTCGATTCTACTGACTATGTTGACTACGCTGGCCTGGAAAGATGGACATTCCCAAACTTAAAACTTTCGTCCCGTCCGATTACGATAAGGTTACCAGAGTCTTTATTAGGTAAAGTCAAGATTAAGGCTCATCAACAAGATCTTCCGTATCAATCCTTAATTAAACAACTGATTTATAAAGGTCTTGGGATGTTATAGGTTTTCATTGGGGTTGATGCCGACAACGGTCTCGTCCGCGTCCTCCAAAGCGCTGGCTAGGCTAACAGGGGCAATCCTGTCATCGCTTTCACAAGCCCGAACCGGTTAACTGCCTCTGAAGGATTTCTCAATCTTCTCAAGTTCCTCATTCAACCTCTTTGTCGCCTGGCCCAGTCGGTCGATGGACAGATTGACCGTCCTAGCCATCAATTCAATTACTGTCAGTAAACCGCTGCTTTCAAATCGCTCGGTCGCACTTTTAAGGGCCAGGGAAATTCCTCCTGAGGTTCCTTGTCTTGATAATTTTCCCGACAGCATTTCCAGTCGGATCTCCGCGTTTCCTGTTTGTTCTTTCCCTCCGGATGAAAGGAGTCGGAGTACAATAGCGACCGAATAATTTGTAGTTACTTCCTCCCGGATAAACGACATAACCGCCCCGTCGACCTGGGACTTAAGTCTCCGGCTTCCGGGAACATTGACTTCGACGATCTCCGTAATTGGCCTAAGTAAAGTCTGTATAAACGGTGCAGGAGCGCCCAATTGGCCCAGTTCATCTTTTACCTGAAGAAGTTTTGGAACGAATTCGTTATATATTTTATCCATTACTTTCTCCAACCGAAGAAGAATGATCGCCGCACGGGGTTCTTCCACATATCCCCTCAATAATAATTCTGCCCTAATTTCAGCGGGGGTTACCGGCGTTAGGTCGCTTAAATCAACCGTCCCAAATGTCTCAGACAGTCTTTCCATCTCGTGCATTCTAATCTCGGTGCACGTTCATTTCAGTTAACCTTCCGCTATCTGGTCTAAATAAGATTCTTTTTGCTTCTTGTCTTCTCATTCATTGCGGTATAATCAGCCGCAAGATGGGCAGAACCGAGGATCTCGCACAAGCGATTGGAGACATTTTAAGGCAAGCCGGGGAGCGCGAAGGACTTCTAGAAGTTCTGTTACGGGATTTTGCATTAGAAGTATCGCTGGCTATCGATGAATCGGAGTGGCATATAGGTTCGCCTGCTACCGAGAGTGAAGATGGATCGATTGGCCTGGCCCGAAATGTTTATCTTTTGGGAGGACGACGTCTCAAACAGGCCCTACCGGAACTCGGGAGGTCAGTCGTTTTTGTTAAAGCCATAGTCGATGTCTTTCTTCGAGAATCTCTAAGACAAAAAAAATTTGAAGAGACCGTGCACGGAAGCTGCTTTGAAGTGATGTTCGAAGTCTCCACGGGCATTTTTCTCGGAAAAAAAGATCCCGGACAAAAACCCAGGCTTTGGCCGGAAGACACCAAAATGTCATATTTAATTGGTATAGTTATCGGAGAACACTTAAGCGGCTTTATCGGTTCTGCGGCTGATTTGCCGAAAAGCAAAGCCGCCGTCGTAATTTGCAGAAAGATGTCGGAAAGAACCCCGGATAAACCGTTCACGTTCGGTCAGCTCTACGCTGATCTAAATCTTGCTATTTTTAAAAAAAGCGACTCGAGCGCAAAGTCTGTGTCTCTTCTCTCGGCATCTTCCTAACTTATTCGTCAGTATAAAATCTGCTCCTTTGTACCTCTGTCCCTTCGGTAACAGGATGCAATCCCGTATCAGAGCCTTCTATTTTCCTTTGTCAATCTCACTAAAACTGCCTGCGCTGATTTTGTGCTCTTTGACAGATAAATAAATCCGTGGCAGAATCCAAACCAGCTGATCCCTCTCCGACTCCGACGGAGGAGGGGATAAGCGGCCGGGCTCCCAGAGGGCCCGCCCCCAATCCCCCCCCGAGCGGGGGAAAGGGGCTAGAGTCCGGCGACAAGGTATCCACCCCCTGCCGGAAGGTGGATACCTTAGCTATCATCCCCCATGCTGGTTGACCAGGCTTGTACGTTTTTTGTACGAGCACTGATCTACCATGCATGGGGGTTTTTATATGCTAGGGATTGCACTGCGCTTGAAACCGCTCATTTTTTGGCTATAATCGCGATATGTCTGGCGTGTTGCTACACAAATTCGGCCAGATTGCAGGAGAGCCATCAAAATTGTCTCAATATAACCTGAGGCTAATACTTAAATACCAATGCTGATCCTTCGTAATTATTGTATAAACGCATGCTAGCAGCAGAAAAAGTAGCCGCCAAAAGACGAGCAGAAGCATTGGGCCCACTAGATCGCTTTCCACTCTCATTATTATTGCCTCTCATCTGGCAAATCAACCTCCGAATTGATTTAATTCTGAACAACAATACCATTATAGAAATGATCGAAAGTATCTCTGAACTGTGTCAGGGGATACCTCCCGACATGGATTGTGAAGATTATCAAAAATGGGAATTGTGGCGTATGGCGATTAGGCCAGGCCAGGGATCGGTCAGCGTTGGCTACATCTTCGAGCAGGCAGGCGGTAGGCAAGTTTTAACTAGTGTTGTCGGTTCAAGATTACAAGGCCATGCGATTCAAGTCGTTCACCGAATCGTGGATCCCGAGGGGGATCGACACTCGCTTCAGCCAGCCAGGGGATGGTGGACATCTTCTGGCGGATTTACTCCTAATGATGGAGACGAAGTATTAGGTACCGAAGACCTGTTGCGTATCTATGCGAGAGACGCCGCCTCGGCCAAAAAACAATTTGAAGACGTGCTACGTGAGCACAAAGCCAAAAGAGCCTCATCCTGAAGCTATTTGTGAAAATTGCTAAAAGGATTGTTAAGGCGCAAAATTAACCTGTATGGTCAAAGTCGCGGTTGTCACCGGGGCATCAAAAGGCATTGGTAAGGCTGTTACCGAGAACCTCCTTAAAAAGGGTTGGGAAGTGTATGGGGTCAGTCGAAATGCGACCGAGGCACTACCTCAAACTGATAATTACCACCACATGGTGTTTGATCTATCTCGGCCGGTAAATCTGCCTGATTTGGTGGATCTTTTGCCTCAACGGATTGATCTTTTAGTTAATAACGTCGGTGTCTGGGAAGTTCGAGCGGTGGCTGAGGTTGACCTGGTTCATCTGGAGGAGACTTTCAATTTAAATCTCTTTTCGCCGATGGTCTTAACGAAGCTTTTACTATCTCGTTTTTTTGAAAAGGGGATAGTTATAAATGTTTCCAGTATCATGTCGATGCTTATTGATAGTGGGTTTTCGGCTTACTGTGCCTCGAAAGCGGGTTTGGACCGTTTTACCACGACTTTGGCAAAGGAGCATACAAATATCAGGGCGGTGGGGATCCTGCCCGCCTCGACGGATACGCCCCAGGGAGAAGAAAAAGCCCTCCCAACTGATGATCCAAAAACGATGTTAACTTCCGAAGAGGTCGCCGGTGTTGTCATGCAGGCGGTTGTTGGTAAATTTAAGTCGGGCAGTCTGGTGGTTGTGGTTAACAACGAAATGGAGAGTTGGTGGCGGGGGAGAGACAAATACAGGGTGGTTAATGTAGATCGGTCTTGATGACAAAGAGATGTTGATTAATCAGCGGAAGTTTGCCGCTTGTGTCCTCTTCTTTCGTAACTACGAATCCTTCTCTCTTCAAAAGACTTTGCCAATATTTAACCGGTATGCTCCGGGGCAAGGGGATGCCAAAGATGACAGATTGCACCGCATCCATTAGCCAATGAAGGTCTTTTTTATTTCCGACGGCCCTTGCGGAGATGTTGTTTTCCAAAATGACGATTTGGCTTCTTGTTACCCTTTTGGCTTCTTTTAACAGTGCTTCTGGCGCAGGGCAATGATGCAAGACGTCTATAAGGAGGGAATAGTCAAAACTCTTGTCATTAAAAGGCAACTTATCTTTTTTGCTCAGGACAAATGGAACACCCTTCGTGCTGTAGTCGACGATGTCAGTGTTTACTACCTCGGCTTGGAGAAGGCGGGCAAGTACCAGAGACAATATTCCCTGTCCACCGCCGATATCCAGGATAGTACTTTTCTTCTGAAGGAATTTTGCCAGATACGGAGCCAGTATTTTTGCTCGAACATAAATCTTTGGGTACCAAAAATATGCCCAAAACTTATGCCACAACCGTTTTTGTAAATCGAATTTCATAGATGAACAATCCACACTTAGGAATAGAATAATGGCTCGAGAAAATAAAAGGCAGTAGGTGTTTAAAAAACTTCTTTGTTGACAGAAGTGTTTTATCAACCCTTCATAAGACCAAAGACTAAAAGCCAAATAGTCCGGACTTAACGCAGTGTCCGCCGGCATCGGGATGGTTACCGTCAAGCTGGCAACGATAACCAGAGGGGCATTGGTTTTCGGGAAGGTTAGCGGCAATCCCGCCGCAGAATTTCCCTGCAGATGATCCGACCGAACCACGATTAAAATCCAGCTTGGCCAACTGAATTAAAGCCTGCGCTTTGAGTCTCTCAAACTCTGACGGAAGACGACACCTTGTCTGCCAATTCCTCATAATCTCGACTTCCTCGCTAGTATAGTAACCAACATAGCCACAAACCCCGTATTGAAAATACCCAGGCGTCAGATTCATCCACAATACGACACCCACGAACAAGGCAAGGACAGTTGCCAGAAGAATAATCACCGGTTTCTTTAAAATCTCCATACTTCTAATTCAATGATACAACTTCTAAAGACTTGATTTAACTATGAAATCGGTTTCCCGAATTTGATATGATTTTCCTTCATAATGTATCGTGGAATCTGAGCGATGGGTAGATAGAAACGAGCGGCGAGTCGAAGGGTTATTTTTTTCGATTACGACCGGGATAGTTAACACTCTTGAATGGCCAGACATCCTTGATCCACGTCACAAACAATTCAAATAATGTGGAGTCGCTTGCTTCACAACCACTTTTTACCCAGAGATAAGCATCGATTTCGAATGCTGGGTTGTTGGAAGGAAAGATATAGGCACAACCAACATATTCTCTGTAATCTTTTCGTACTTGTTGGATTTTATAGGCAAAAGAGGTTCTCATCCCGAATTCTGTCTGATGCCACCCTAAATTACTAAGATCCTCCTCCTTAGTGATATTTTTGTCGGGCCAGGCAATAAAAAAATCAAATGTACCTCGTAACTTATCGGCGCTGGCTGTAACTGCGATATAATCTTCATCAATATCTTCAACTACAAGTTGAGAAAAAACCCACTCTCCTTTTTGGTATTGCTTAGGAACAGTGTAATTGTTTGGAACAATCGGCGTCCATTTAGAATGCATATGTTTTTGCCTTGGTAAAGCGTTATTGCTTGGTCGAGATTTACGAAGCGGCCTCGCTTCCGTTATTTTTTGCGCGCGCGATTTTGAGCTTGCCTTGTGGCAAACTCGTTTATGAACCTTTTTTAATTAAAGCACAATATTGTTCTGGATATTCTCTCCAAGGCCATTACGCAGTCGTGAATCTCTCTTAGGGTTCATTCCCCGCGGCTTGCCGCGTTGATTCTGTTAGACTTGGGTAGGGTGAGTATCTATCTTCACAAGAGTCACAGTGTTTCGGTTTTGCTGTACCACCTGGTATGTGTTGGTAAGGGGAGAGAGGAGTGGTTTAACACGGAGGTAGATCAAGAGCTCAAAAAGGTGTGTTCGGAAATTTCCAGGCGATACGAGATCCACTTCGTCGAGATTGGAACAGACCAAAACCATGTCCACTTCCTCATCCAATCCGTGCCTGTGTACTCTCCGACGAAGTTGGCCCGAGTGGTCAAAAGCCTTACCGCCAGAGAGATACTCAGACGTTTTCCCGACCTTCGGCCTAAACTCTGGGGTGGAGAGTTCTGGTCCAATGGGTATTACATCAACACGGTTTCCCGTCAAGGAAGTGAAACGACTATTCAACGCTATGTTAAATCCCAAGGCCACCGAGACTATGTTCTCCTCCACAAAGACCAGTTAAAGCTCTTTCCCCCGTCGTGATGATGCCCCGCAGCTTGCTGCGGGGAGAATCACTAGTCAAGCCCTATCTGTGCGTGATTGTGTCAACGACTTCTATCAGGCCCTTTTTTAATTGACCTTTTTCGTCTGGAGTTATTGGAATGAACTTTGCAACGTCATAAGCGCGGATAGTTTGACATATTTCGATCCGATCGCTTACCCCCTCGCCATCAATATAATCGGTAGAAGCACATACTGCAGAGTCATCATATGATTTCGGACCACCCTTGGTTTGCCAATAAAAGGTGATTCCATTAGCGCTGATGAACATATCAGTTTTATCCAAAACCAACCCAAGGGGTCTTTGCGAATAATTCTCAAAACCCAGGAAACTTCCCCGATACTCTTCCGGAATTGTACCACTTTGATTTATGACATCTTTTATTTGATTCCAATCCAGTCGTTGTAAATAAATAGACTTGAACCTCGGGTCATTTGTCGGCTTGAGAATGAATTCATGGTAAACCATTCCTTTATAAAACGAGGGGAAGACTTTGAACGAACGATTGATAAAAAGAGGGGAAGAAAAAGGAATACTGGAGCAACAATTATTTGATAGATATTTTATGGTTAGATCGTTGTCCTTTCCGGACCAATCGACCGAAAAATTATATCCGGATTGGGTCCAAGCGGGTAAAGACTTCTCGATATTTGCAGCAGAATTGTCTGAAGATATTTCTTTTTGTCTTTTTGTATCGTTTTGCATGGAGATTTGCGACTGCTTCCCCACGAAATACCCCCCAAAACCGAAAATCACCAAACAAACTAAAACAACCACTCCAACGGTTAACGGGTTCGCTCCGAATCGTTTCAAAAAATCTGCAGATGGACTAATAAGAGAGCGTCCGACTTGCTGGGTATTTTGATCACCAATGTTAGTTTGGGTTTCCATGGGTGTCTCTATGAGGAGTATAGTCCACAAGAGCGACTGTGAATAGAGCCCTTCCTACTGCGAGTTGGACACCTCTCTTTTGGTCGGGGTGAGCGGATTCGAACCGCCGGCCTCGTCGTCCCGAACGACGCGCTCTACCAAGCTGAGCCACACCCCGTTTCTATGAATTCTAAGTCACCGAGATGACTTAGGCAATCGAGCTAATCGAAACTATTTAGCGCTCCGCAGAATAAATATCTCCTTACCTGCTGATATACCGGAACCCTCAAATCTTTTCCGGAAGAGGATAATTCACCAAAATTCCCGTAAAATAGACTGGCCCCTTTGTCCTCATAGCTCAACGGATAGAGCACGGGTTTCCTAAACCTGAGATGAAGGTTCAATTCCTTCTGGGGACGCCACGTAAGAAATTTCAACGTTGCTGTCACGTTTAAATTGCACAGAGATTTATTACGTCTGCCCGCTTCTGGTCTCGAAGTAACCTACCTTAGTATCAGACTGTAGAGATTTCCTACCTGTGTGGCACTGCCTAAATTTGTCAGAATGATCATCTTTGATCCGTTTGAGGTGGGGAAGACGACGTTACCGATAAACGGTCCGGTGTAAACATCCGCGGAGTTTGTTCCGTCGTACTCGATAACAGTTATTTTGTCCCCGTTTAGCCAGAGGAGGTGGCGGGAAGTTGGAAACCAGGAAATAACTGAGGGTGTATCAAAAAGTTCGGTTCCATCAAGTTCGATGACCCCTTTTTGGACGGAGGGTAATATCGGCAAATCTTTTACCCAAAAGTTCCGATCTTCTTTAAGGTCATAAACATATATTCCTCCCGCATGGATGGTTCGTTGCTGTGGTTGGGAATTGGACCCGGGTAGAGTAGGCAAGAGACCGTCGGGCAAGGTGGCGGAGACCGTTGCTTGGTAAACGATCTTAGTCTCATCGGGACTGAACTTAAAACTAGAAATAGATCCGGCCAGTATTCCTCGTACTTGGGCGGGTAATTTTCCCATCTGGGTAGAAGCGGTTTGTTTTCTCTGGGCGGCCCATTGGGAGGCGATAATCGAGATGTCCTTTGAAACGTCAATCAAGTCAGCGGTGGTGTTAAGCTTTGAAGGATCAAGCAGATAGGCGTTTTTCAGGTCACTTTGTCTGATATATTTATTGGAAACCGGAGGTTTTGTCAAAAATACTGCCAGTATCTGACGTTCGTCCGGCGACCAAAAGGTCAGGGCTTTTGACCAGTCCAGCGCCGCGGTTGACCGGGCAATTTGTCGAGGTTCTCGGGAAAATCCCAGCGGCATATCGATAAGGTCCATCACCCAAAGCCCGGTTTTGGTCGGCAGTTGATTTGACAGTGATTGGTTTGATACACCGGTGATACCGGTAGCACTCTTGGTGGCGGTTAGACCTGAAGCACCTACACCCTTGGGCTGGGGACTTGGACTGGCGAGTGGCTGATCTGATAGTGGGGTGGCATAGACCAGTCGGTCACCGAGCGGGGATAGTAGGGGATTTACCGCTCCGGAAAAAGTCATCGGCCGCAGGTTGGGCAATACCGGAAACAAGGTGGCATCTGTTTTAACAACCTCTTCGGCTTTCAAGGTGATCTGCTTTTTCCAAGTCGAAAACCCGTCTTTTTTGATTTCGACATTTATTTCGCCCGGGGTCAGGGCAACGGTCGCATTAGTGGCGGTTCTTAAAATCCCATTGACCCAAACTTGGGCTCCGTCGGGGACTGAAGTAGCCACAAGAAGCCCGGTTGAACCGATGCTCTTGTTGCCCAAGTCGACTCTGAACCCACGCGCGTAAAAGATGGCTAAAATAGTGCCACCAAAAATGACAATTACGGTCAAGATAAAAATAACGGCTCGCCAGAAAGATGTCATTGTGCTTGAGTATAACAAAAAGCCGCCATTTTTGGGTTATTGAAGCCCAAAATCCTTAGCCTATTTTTTGAGTAAGTTATCAGCCGGAATCAGCCCTCGGCTTTTATAAAATGTATCAAAAGAAAAAATATATCTAATACCATTCTTTTTGGCCAGTGCCAAAAGATAGTGATCGAATGGTGTGTTTTTGCGAGATGTCGTTTTCTTAAACGACTGACTTGTCAACAGAGCTACCTCTTCATCGAGTTTCGGTTTATCTTCTGTCTTGGCGTAATTATCGAGCAGCTGAAGAGCCAGATCCGGTCGATTGATCTTTGTATTTCTGGAAAGCGCGGTCGCCGCCTCCAGGATGATAGGGTAGGGAACCACTGTCTCCAAACTGTTTTTGCTTAGGTACTCCGAAATCTCCAAATATCGGGAGTGGTTGGAGTCAGCAGGGTTTAAAAGTCCGATTAGAGCATCAGAATCGACGATTACCAGATCGCTTTTACTCCCAGGCATATTTATCGTGATTTTTGGCTAAATCCGGAGGAAGACCTTTTGCTTTAATGCCGGCGAGCTTTGCCAGAAAATCGGTAGTGGTAAATTTGGTGGCCTTGGTAGTCTGAACATTGGCCTTAGTGATTAAAATTGCCGGCTTACCTTGCTTGTGCACGAGGAACTCCTCTCCTTGGTAGATCACCCTATTAACAATTTCAGCAAATTGGTTTTTCGCTTGAGTGGCGCTAATTACCTGGGGCATACTACGACTGTAGCAAATATGTGATAAAGTGTCAATATGTCAGAATGTACGATATTTGATCAGAGAAATATAGGATAATAACTTCAGAATTTCAGAATTCGTAAGGTCTGTTTTTTCTTTTAAAATAAGCTACAATCCTTGCGTACATATTTCGGGGGAACATATCAGAAGATTACTTATATATATCAATTATGCTTAATAAAAGGATTGCAATCGACTTAGGGACGGCGAATACTGTTGTTTATGTGGCAGGGCAAGGAATTGTTCTGAATGAACCGACGGTGGTGGCGGTGACGATTGATGATCAACGGGTGGTGGCGGTAGGCAATGAGGCCAAAGAAATGCTTGGCCGAACGCCGGGAAATATTACGGCCAGTCGTCCACTGCGAGAGGGTGTGGTTGCTGATTATGTGGTGACAGAAGCGTTGCTTCGCTATTGTATCCAACGAGTGGCCGGTCGGGCGATGTTTCTTAAGCCCGAGGTGATGATCTGCGTTCCGGCTGGTTGTACTCAGGTAGAACGCCGGGCGGTTTTGGATGCGACGCTGTCGGCCGGCGCTCGGGTGGCTTATCTTATAGATGAACCGCTGGCGGCGGCGATAGGGGCAAAAATACCGATCGCTCAGGCTTCAGGAAACATGATAATTGATATGGGCGGAGGGGCTTCTGAGGCGGCGGTGATTTCCCTTGGAGGAGTGGTCACCCACCAAAGTGTGCGAATGGCGGGAAACAAGCTAGATGAATCAATCGCTAATTTTTTACGGCGCAAACACAATCTGATTATTGGTGATCAGACGGCGGAGGATATAAAGATCAAAATCGGCTCGGCGATGCCGCTTCATCCGATAGAGAAGTTTGAAGCAAAAGGTCGAGATAGCGTCGTCGGTCTACCGAGGGTAATCGAAATTACCAGCGCAGATGTGTACGAGGCGATTAGAGGTACATTGTTACAGATAATAGCAGTTGTTAAGGGGGTTTTGGAAGAAACTCCCCCAGAACTTATCAGCGATATTATCGACAAGGGGATCGTGATGAGTGGGGGGACGGCTTTAACTCGTAATTTTGACCAACTAATGACCGCTGAAACGGGGGTACCTTGCCATGTGGCTGACGAGCCACTTCTATGCGTGGTTCGGGGGACAGGGATTGCCATGGAAAATATTGATCTTTACAAGAAATCGATAACCAAGAGATAATTAGGTACTCTTCTAGGCCGGTAGTATGGAAAAGAACTAAGCGAAAAGTTTGAGGGTGGAATTATTAATATTGTGTGGATAAAGCGCCTAGATAAAAGACGATATATTGTGTTCAACTGAAGGGATTTAGGATGGACGAGTTACTGTATGTTGCATCTTATAGTAAACAGGCATTTTAGAGTTAAATGGTGTCTTTTTAAAGCGTGGTGCGACCGACTTCATCAGCACTCATGTATGACTGCTGCTAGAAAGTAACTCTTTGGGTCGACTGCTGTTCCACGGGAGTATACTGGAAACTAGATGTCTGAGCATGCTGCGAATTTTTCTTGGCCTCGCAAAACCTCTATTCTGGGAACAGGCCTTTCCCTGGCGGGTAAGGATGAAGTAATTGCACTGTTATCATTGTGGCTTAAATCAGGTAATAAACGAGCGATTATCGTGACAGCCAATGCGGAAATCCTTCTCTGGGCGAGTGAGCATAGCTCATATCAACAGATTTTAAACAAGGCACCACTGGTAACAATTGACGGCTTTGGCGTCTTTTGTGCCCTTTTTTGGCACAAGATATTAAGAAAGATTGAGCCCAGTATTGCCCAACTTTGGCAACTACGCTTTACAGGTCGTCAATTGCTTGAGAATATCTGCCTGCTGGCCCCTGCCAGAAAATGGCGCATCTTTCTTTTAGGCGGGCAAAGTCTTCAAGCCGCCAAAAAAACCGCCCAAATTTTACAAGAAAAACATGGAAACGGCCAAAAACTTCTTATCCAGTCCTGGCCAGGCCCGCTTGAAGTTGCCAAAGAAACAACGGGGGAGTGGCGAGAAACCAAAATGAAAATAAACGCGTTTAAGCCTGATTTTATCTTTATCGCTTTTGGCTATCCGAAGCCTGAAGAATGGTTAGCTAAGCATGCGAAGGATTTAGACTTTGGCGTCGCTTTGGGGGTGGGAGGAGTATTTAATGAAATTGCCGGTTTTCGCAAGGCTGCTCCCTCCTGGGTCAATCGCCTCGGTCTGGAGTCTTATTGGCGGCTTCTGACTGAGCCTAAACGCTTTAAGCGCATATTCCGCGCCCTTATTAAATTTCCCCTCGCCGTTGTCTTTGGTCCCTCATAGACATACGGCGGCTCAATTTGCAAAATATTGAGAGGATAGAGAATGATAAGATAGAATCAATGGTCGGTAGCAAGGGCAATTTTACCAATCGTCTTACCTTATGGTTTCTTAATTACTTCGATTTTGGAATTGTTTTTGTCGCTCCTGTATATATATTTTGGTCACTCGGTTCGAAATTTTGCGGAACTAGCCTCGCCCGCCGGAATAACATACTTTGTTTTGGGTCGATTACTGTCGTTTGTCTCTTAATCGCGGTCTATCTGGGTATAAGAGTTCTTGGTCAGATTATTACCAGAAGAATAAAAACTGGCAACCTCTATCGTGATATCTTTATCGAAAAATTTATTACTCTGAGCGTCGCCTCTGTTTTTTTCTTCATCTTCATGGTTATTATCTTTCCCATTTTCTTTATCGCCACGGCTGTTTTTTCCTATTAATCTCCACAATAATAAAAACTGGCGAGTTTGTGTCGAGGCAAAACGCTCGGGCCGACATTCTCTTGGTCAACGATGTTGCTACGGATTAAAGGCCCCTTGTCCGTCTCCAAGCAACAATCTCTCTCAGGACCCCCCAGACCGGATCTTGACATGGGCCCCTGTTCTGGGTTTACAGTAGAAGATAGCGACTTATTAGGTAGAGGAAGCAGGTCGCTAGTTTATGCGACGAGTCAGGGACTACTTTATTCATTCCGGACATCGGATGTGGTTGTTGTTCTTCGTGGTGGTGGCTCTCGGGTTGTTTGATTTCTCTATGGTCAAGGGTCGGAATGCGTCGGCTCAAAACAATCCGGTTATCTCGAAGCCGAAGATGGTCGATTTTTCTACTAAATTCGTTGTAAACGAGATTTTGGTAAAGATTAAGAGAGACCAGCTGTCAAAAATTGGTAAAGGGAACAAAAACCAGACCGGCATCTCAACGCTTTCCAAACAAGCGGCAAAATTTCCGGTGGCTTCTTTTGAAAGATTGGTTGCTGCTTCAGATAAGGATGACATTTCTCAATGGTACAAGTTGACGCTGAAAGGTCCTCGGAAGGTAGTGACGGGTAAATTTGACAAAGCAACCGATTCGATGGTGTCGGAGGATCCGGAAGCGCGAGAGGTCGGAAAATTAATAAAAGTTCTGCGGCACGATGCGGCGGTCCAAGCGGTCGAGCCCAATTATGTTGTTTTAGCCGATCAGGCGGTTACTCCCACTCCCACGCCAGAAGGTTTTATGAATATTACTTACCCGAATGGAGGAGAAGTAGTTACCGCCGGCGATACAGTTAGAATCACTTGGGCCAGTAATTTAACAAGTGCTTGCAATCTAGTATATGTGGCTGAGGTGACCGGTCCGACCATTTACTACAACATCAGTTATCCGAATGCCCGGTCGGGTTATTTTGATTGGATTGCCCAGATACCCGCTTCGATGTCACTTCCCCAAAGACTAAAGATCGCTATCATCTGTGAAGGAGCCCCCCAGGATTATTCCGACGATTTTTTTACAGTTGTCTCCGGAGCAACACCGATACCCTCTCCGTCAGAGATTCCGTCCCCAACCCCCATAGCCTCAGCCGGTACTCCTAACGATCCTTATTACTGGTCAACCGGCACATGGGGTCAGCCTTATGCGGATATGTGGGGACTTAAAAAGATTAATATCGATCAAGCTTGGTTAAAATCCACCGGTTCAACCGGTGTTGTTGTGGCGGGTATTGATACGGGTATTGATCGAAACCATCCTGATATCAGGGACAATATTTGGATCAATAATTTGGAGGTGCCGGGAAATGGGATAGATGAAGATGGTAACGGTTATGTGGATGATGTTTTCGGTTGGAATTTTGTTAGCGGTAATGGTGATCCGATGGATGATCACGGTCATGGCACCCATACCGCCGGGACGATTGCGGCGGTGGGAAATAATGGCCAAGGTGTACCGGGGGTAAATTGGCAGACCAAAATTATGGCGGTTAAATTTTTGAACAGTGGTGGTAGCGGTGTTTTGGATAACGGTGTAAAAGCGATTAAGTATGCGGTAGATAACGGGGCAAAGGTTCTTTCCAATAGCTGGGGCTGTAATTGCCAAAGTGAAGCGATCGACGACGTCATTAAATTTGCTCACAGTCGGGGAGCGGTAGTGGGACTTTTCACCCGCCTCCGCCGATTTTGTTATTGCAGTTTCAGCGTCTGACCCCTTTGACCAAAGGGCATATTATCCGGGATGGTGGGCCTCAAACTGGAGCGAGAAGCTTGATGTGGCGGCGCCCGGGGCGGATATTCTCTCGCTTATCTTAAGCAGCGGTCAAGGATGTTGGGCAGGGTATAGCGTCGGGGCAAATTACTGTCGTTTGTACGGGACCTCGATGGCTGCGCCGCATGTTTCGGGGTTGGCGGCACTCTTGTTGGCGCATGATTCGACGCTGACGTCAGAAGAAATAAGGCAGCTTATCAGGTCCGGGGCGGACGATTTGGGGGCAGGGGGGAAAGACCCGTATTTCGGATTTGGTCGGATAAATGCCGGCCGATCGTTGGAGATGGACTCTGTCAAACCGCTGGCACCATATATTCTGACACCCGGCAGTCGAACCGGTATTTCGGGGACCTCTTACCAGATTAAAGGCGGAGTACCAGGTAATAATTTTTCCCAATATCGTGTTGAAGTTGGGCTGGGTCGGTCGCCGACCTCCTGGACCGAGGTGGTGGTTTCGGATACACAGGTGATCAGCGGTATCTTGGCGACCATAGATACGACACAGCTAGCTCCTTCAAATTACACTATTCGACTGATCGCGACAGATACGGCGGGGAAGACATATCAGTTCCAGGTTTTTGATGTCGGAGTTAACTTTTATGAGGCATATATTAGTGATCCGGTTAGTTCTATTTCGGCAGGGTTTGTTCCAGTAGCGGGGACGGCACAGACGCTGAATGGTTTGGGTTTTAGTCGCTACACCCTTGATTGGGGACTGGGAGCAGCCCCCGATAGTTATTCAACGGCGGGGGTGTCCTTGGCCAATGGTGGGACGGTGCCGGTTATCAATGGGTCGTTGGGAACTTGGGACACGACCGCTCTTGTTCCGGGACAAACATACTCCTTGCGCTTGAAGGTATATGGTATCAGCGGTAATCCGGCGATTTCCACCAATACTGTGGTTTTTGCCTTGCCAGTGACTCCGACGCCGGTTCCGACGGCGACGGCATCACCGACGCCATTGCCGACGATTACCCCGACACCCACACTGTTGCCGACGATTACTCCGACTCCGACGCCTAGGACAATTTCCTTGCGAGGTGTATCGACCAGCACCAATACTTCAAAGGTAAGAACTTTTACCATTAATCGGCCGGCAGGAGTTGAGGTGGGTGATGTCATGCTGGCGCAGGTGACCGTGCGCGGGGCGACCACGACGGTTACCGCTCCTTCGGGCTGGCAGACAATCAGAACCGATAAGGCGGGATCGGATTTGGTCAATAGTCTTTATTACCGCGTAGCCTCGGCTTCGGAACCGACCAGTTATAGCTGGACTTTAAACCGTCCACAGCTGGCTTCGGGAGGAATTCTGGATTATGTCGGAGCCGATACCGCCTCGCCGGTTAGTGCTAATAGCGGCCGTTATAACAAAAATACGCAGACGATTACCGCGCCATCGGTAACGACATCGACCGCTAACAGTAAAGTTGTTTTTATCACGGCCGCGGGCACCCAAACATCTGTTACTCCACCGGCAGGTTTTAGTCCGGCGTATTCATCGGGCGTGCAGGGTAACCTGACTTCTTATGTGGCTGATCAGACGGTTGTTTCTGTTGGACCTATCGGTAACCAAGTGGGAACATTGGGAATTAAGAGCAATAATGTCGGCGCACTGGTGGTTCTGAGACCGGCTCTGTAAGCCGTTTTGGCCTGACTGCGGCACAAAGGGAGAATCCTGGGCGAAGTCTGGGTATTGACACCCGCGCTCATGAAACTTACTATGAAAATTGCAGCCTGCTTGCATGAGTAAGAAGAAAAATTCCTCGCTTGCCTTCTTTTTGGTGCTTCTAGTGGTTTCGGTTGGTATCTTTTTTATGGTTGTTGTCATGACGAGGGGTAACCTAACTTCCGGGCCCAGTGGGCCAGACGAAAAGGCAGTTATTGCAGCTAAAGTGGCCAGCGCTCAAGCAAAAACGACCAGTTTGAGGAGCGCGATAACCGCCGGTCAAGCCGCGGGTGGCGGTGACACGGCCCTAAAAGTTCTGGCGGTGGCTCGTAAGCAGGAACTGTTGGAGTTAATGGAAAAGGCTCCTGGGGAAGTGGTAAACGTTGCTCTTTCATCAGCTGAACGAAGTAAGCTTCCTGAAGAAGTTCGGACCGAGATTGAAGAAGATAAGTCTGCCGGAGGGACGGTTGATGTTAGCACGCAGCAGGATCCTCAAACTAACCTGGCCAAAAAAGTAATCGCGGTGGTAACGAGTGATAAAAAGAGGTATGTTTTGCACTTTTCCAAGCCGGTCCAACTCTATACCGGGGGCAAGGTAGTTGTTAAAGGTATTGCCATTGGGGATCAGATAGTGGTTACGGAATCAAGTGTGGAGAAAGCGGTAGAAAAAGCTTTCCCTTCTCCACGTCGACCAGGGAGTGATCTGGGTCCGGTAACTGCCCAGGCGGTCGATCCGGGGAGCAACGTGTTGGGGGCGGCATCGAAGTGGGGTACGTGTGATAACACCGGCAGATACCCTTGCTACTACGACACCAGCGCCTTCATGCTGGGGAAAGTAGCAGTAGGTATCGTTTTGCCTCAGTGTAACGGGGCGGTTGATAGCTGCAGCGAGAGCTGGTCAGCAGAAAGAATGGATCTGGTTGTCAGCCAAATTCGGGCGGCGATGAATTGGTGGTCGGGTCGGATGGATGGGAAAGTAAGCTTTGTTTTTGAGGAACGTCGAGCGGTTCCTACAAGTTACGAACCCATCAGGCGTCCGCAGTCTGACGAGAGTTTGTGGATGGGCAACACTTTGACAAATATGGGGTATGGCGGAGCCGATTATTTTCAGCGGGTTTATGCGTACAACAACGACCTGCGACAGCGGCTTGAGGCGGATTGGGGGATGACGATCTTTGTGGTTGACAGTAATAATGACGCGGACGGATCTTTTGCTGACTGGTACTTTGCCTATTCGTATGTAGGCGGTCCGTTTTCGGTTTTAACATATGACAACGATGGATATGGAATAGGTAATATGGGGGCGGTGGCGGCGCATGAAACAGGCCATGTGTTCGGAGCGCTGGATCAATATCCGGGTGCGGGAGTGGCGTGTACCGCCACGAGCGGCTACCTGGCGGTGCAGAACCAAAACAGCCAGCAGGCAGGTTGTCTTTCTAACACAGACAGTATCATGCGGGGGGGAGTAAATCCCTATACCAATAACTTGATTGATCAGTACGCGGCCGGGCAGCTTGGGTTTAGAATCAGCTCCGGGACTTTACCCGATCCGATCAATACGAAACCGGTGGTAACGCTTGACCCGCTCCCGAGTCCGATGACCACGACGCCCACTATTACCGGACTGGCGGTAGATGTGCCATACAGTCCACCGTCTGGTAATTACATGTCCATAAACAGTGTCACGGCGGTGCAATATCGTGTCGATGGAGGAAACTGGCAGAACGCCTCTCCGCTGGGAACGCCCACATTTAGCGATATAGAACAACGATTTACGTTCACGCCATCTTTGGCTTCTGGTACTCACCAGATCACTGTCCAGGCAATAAATCGCTTCGGCAATGTTTCTGATCCTCCGGCCGTTTTTAGTGTTAATGTTCCCGGTACAGCAACTCCTACGCCTTCGCCTGTCGGTTGTACGGCAACATGCGTCAGTGCGGTAACGACCGGTAATTGTACCCAAAGTTCTCCTTGCAAGACCTCGGCAGAAGCGGCCAATGCTTTACCTAAAGTTACCTACACCATCAACAGTTCCGGCTGTTCCTCGGCAATTGCGATTGATGCTTCTACGGGCCAATTCTCGCCAACGGGATCTGACCTGCCGGCGAACACCTGGCTGAGTGCGGCGAGTATTTCTGCCTCTGGCAGCGCCTCGACCAGTTGGAACTTTTGTAATGGCAGCAGTATTTGTTGGACGTTTGATGCCGGTCAACCGCTTTATTGGCGGCTGCGAGACCAGGCATCGGGTAGCACCTTGGCTGCTTGCTCTTCGTTTGCAGCTCCGGCGACAGCGACCCCGGTGCCGACGGCAACACCGCCGGCTGTTCCACCGCCGCCAAGTACTCCTCCGGGATTTTCGTGTACGGTTGAAACATTTTCAGCGATGCCGACCTGGAGTTCATCCTATGATGCTTCATGGGGGAATGCCGCGAGCTGGTCAGCTTCTAGTTACTTAAGAGCATCTAGGTCTGGTGCTGGGTCGTCAACCAAAGTAAAAGTCTACCCGATATCACCAAGTACAAACTACGATTTGCGGGTGATGATGAATGGAGTTAGCGGTCAGACGTATTACAACGAAGCGGCCTACAAACTGGGGACGTATGCGGCTGACAACTATGAAAGTGCACCGTCTACTTGGAATACGGTGAATCGATTCGATGGTTATGGGTCATGGCCAAATGGCAACGGCGGAGTTTGGACCAGCTATACGTCTTCTTTTTACTCTGGCCTTAACGACTCTTTGTCGGTCGGCTTTAGGGCAGGACTGGGATCCGGTTTGGATTATCCGGGAGGTAACTGGGGAAACTTGACAATTTGCACACCTATCAGTCCCTCGCCGACGGCGACACCGGTACCGACCATTCCACCGACGGCAACACCGGTACCAACTGCTCCGCCGACCCCCGTGCCAACAGTAGCTCCAACTGCGACACCAGCACCGACAACGACACCTATTCCGTTTGGGATTATTTTAAGAAGTCTCTCAACCAGTACGAATTCATCAAAAGCCAAGACATTTTTCATCAATCGTCCGGCGGGTTCCCAAGCAGGTGATGTGATGATGGCTCAGGTAACCATTCGTACTACCAACACTTCAGTGAGCGCACCGTCGGGGTGGACGATGGTTAGGCAGGACAATATCGGGGGAACCGCTAAAAATATCCTTTACTATCGAGTGGCGAGTGCATCTGAGCCGGACTCGTATCGCTGGACCTTTGGTAAACCACAACAAGCTTCCGGAGGTATCATGGATTACGCGGGAGTGGACACCGGTTCGCCAATTGATGCCCATAGCGGACAATATAACAGCGGCACGACGGCGACAGCTCCTTCGGTAAACCTAAACACCGCAGGCGCCAAGGTAGTTTACGTAGTGGCCACGGCAAGTCAGACATCGGTCAACCCACCGTCCGGGTTTACAACCCGATATTCGGCGGGAGTTCCGGGAGCGGTGATGTCCTTCACCGCCGACAAATCTTTTTCTTCCGCCGGCGCTACGGGTAATCAAGACGGAACAGCCGGGACCAGCAACGTCGCTGTTCTTGTCGCCCTCCGCCCCGCCCAATAAATTTCTTGATCACTTATCTGGCAAGTCTGATTTTATTTGACAAATCTTGTTGGTAGGCTAAACTCGTCTTAATGTTCCGCGGCGATAATTATATATATCGTAAAGAACTGGTCTTCCTCGCTTTTCGTTTGATTACCCTAACAGTTGCCACTTTTCTTTTTAATCGAGTATCCTCCTAATATCGGCCCTCTTCTCAAACACTTTCTTCTGTTAAAATATACTAATCTTATTCTGATTTGCGGCTCGTAGAGCGAAAAATCAGATTAGATTCGTTATACTGAAAAACTCAAATTTGAGTTTTTGGAGTATAGTACTGCCTTAGCCCACGCCTATGGTCACTGATCAACTAGCCCGCTCTTATCTTAAAAATTACATCTTTTTGGTTGAACCCACGCTCCAAGATTTTCTTAGTGCGAAATTAAAAGAAGCCCTAAAAATCTCCCAATCTTCGAAAGAGAACCTCGGTATAAGCGAGCAAATGATTAAGACCTATCAAAGCTTTATCGCCGGCGGTAAGAAACTGCGCGGCTCGTTAATCTTTCTTGGATTTGACCTTGTCCACAAAAGGACTAACAAGGATATTCTCTTTGCCTCAATTGCGATAGAAATTCTTCACGCGGCCCTTCTTATGCATGATGATATTATGGACCAAGATCCGCTCCGTCGGGGAATGCCCACTATCCATAAGCGTTACGAAGAGATCCATCGGAAAAATTTCAATAAGGGAAGTACCTCTCATTATGGTCTTTCCATGGGGATCGATCTGGGAGATGACGGCATATTTATGGCCATCGAAGTTCTTGCAACTGCCAACCTGCCTGAAAAGAATAAAAACCAAGCCCTCACTACTTTTGCCCGCCTCCTCCAACAGACCGCCTTTGGCCAGGCGATGGATGTTACTTACGAGCTTTTGCCAACTGCTACCGAGGAAGATGTCCTTAGGATTCACACTTATAAAACCGCTTTCTACACTATCGCAGGACCGCTTGCCATCGGTGCTACCCTCGCCGGGGCTCCCGAAAATGTCCTCTCGGCGATCAACGATTATGGTAAAGCGGTAGGGGTGGCTTTCCAACTTCGGGATGACGAACTGGGTCTTTATTCGTCTGAAGATAAACTTGGTAAACCAATCGGCTCAGATGTCCGAGAAGGTAAAAATACTGTTTTACGAATTAAGGCAATAGAACTTTCAAAGGGAAGGGATCGAAACTTTTTACTTCAAGCATACGGCAATGAGGAACTCTCCGCTTATGATGTCAAAAGAGTTCAAAGTATTACAAAAGACAGCGGTGCTCTTGCCTATTCTCAACAGCTGAGCCGACGGTTGGTCGAGAAGGGAAAACGGGCTATTCCCGAAATTACCTCTAATAAAAAATATCAGGACTTGCTTACCAGTTTCGCTGAGCTTATGATAACTCGGGACTCATAGACATATTTGTTATAATCGCATCATGCCACGCCCACAACCGCCACGTACTTCCGTTTCCCTGCCTCCAGGAACCGTCGTCCCCAATCACCTCGCCATTATCCTTGATGGTAATCGACGTTGGGCTCGCTCGAAAGGTCTTGATCCTTGGGAAGGTCATAAGGCCGGTTACTTAGCCGGTAAAAAGATCGCTGAGGCGACCCGACGGTGGGGGATTCATACGCTTACCGTGTGGGGCTTTTCTACCGAGAATTGGGAGAGAAACGAGAAAGAGATCTCCACGATTATGGACCTTCTCCGCCGATTCCTGGCCGAAGTAAGGGAGGAAGTCGTCAAAGAAGATACTCGTTTTGTTCACCTCGGAGATAAACAAAGATTACCGGAGGACATTGTTGCCGCCATTAAAAACCTTGAGGAAGAAACTCGTTTTAATAAAAGGCATGTTCTTAATGTTGCACTTAATTATGGCGGTAGAAACGAGATCGTGAGAACCACCCAAAAAATAATTGATGCCGACATTCCTGCTGAGCAAGTTGACGAGAAACTCTTCGCTTCCTACTTGGATACCGCTGACCAACCCTATCCCTACGTCGACCTTTTTATAAGGCCATCCGGCGAGCAACGTACTAGCGGCCTGCTTCCTTGGCAGATGACTTATGCGGAGTATTATTGGGAGTTGGATCATCTGCCGGATATGACTCCAGAAAAGTTGAAAAAAGCCATCATGGATTACAGTTGTCGGCGCCGCCGCTTTGGTGGTAACGACAAGGAGGAACATTTTAAATTTGATCCGGCATTGGTTGCAAAGCTGGAACTGGATTGGCGTCGGGCTCTGGATCTGGGAGAAGGGGAGAGACTTCGTGATTTGGTCGTTCGCTATGTTAAAGAGCATTATGGTCTTTCCAAGGAACTGGCCAAAGACGCCGGTTACTATATGGCCAAAGCTTTGCTCTATGGTCGCTCAGAAGACTGGGACATGGCTAAAGAGTCGCTCAAAGGCCTTTATGCCATTATCCAAAAGACCTTAGGATTGGCCATGGAACCGGAAGTCGTTGCCGGCATTCAAATTGATGGCTGGCGGCGGGGAAAAGTTCAACCGAGTAAGACCCTCGAGGAGCACTTACGTCAACTTTATGCGGAAGTCTTTCGGGTTTCGGATTTTCAAGCGAGTAAGGCGGCTCATTTGGCCGCTTTAGCTCAGGGAGAAATGGACAAGAAAAATTGGGATCTGGCCGAACCACTTCTGGAAAGATTCTACCGGGCGCTCAAAGAAAGAGTTGCCTGACCACTGCGATTTATCGTACCATCTAGCCAGATATTAATTAAACGATATCATGGCAAAAACCTTCGTAGCCTTATTCGTTGGTATCGCCGTTGCGCTTCTGTTTGCAGAAATTATCTTAAGATTTGCCCGACCCCTGAAAGTCTACGAGCCACACAGACCGGTCGGAGATTTTTCGTGCTATCAAGAGGGAACGTATTACTGGTCGCGCCTAAGGCCGAATGCTACCTGCACCCTCCATTCAAACGTTGGTGACTTTTCTGATATTACGATCAAAACAAATAGTCTCGGCTTAAGAGATAAAGAAATCCAAGCTACGAAATCGGAAGGTATTAAAAGAATACTTTTTATCGGCGACTCTTTCACTTTCGGCTGGGGGGTTCAAGAAGACCAATCTTATCCTCGCTTAACGGAGCAAATTTTACAAAAAAACGGATTACCAGTCGAGGTAATTAACGCCGGTAGGCCATCAAATTCTCCAGCCGGTTACTATTTGTATTTAATCAATGAGGGCCTGAAATTTGACCCTGATATTGTGGTTGTCGGGTTTGATATTTTTAATGATTTATCCAACAGTGCCTACAACGAAGTCTGGTCTGAAAAAGATGCCAAAGAGCTTCCGACAAAAGTTATCTATTCTTCGTATTATGTCGATTCCCAAGGTCGGCTGCGAGAAAAAAATATTCCTCTGAAGTTTGCTGTTCCCATTCTTAAACACTCCCGGCTCTTTGGGCTTCTTACAGATGTTTTCCTCCCACCGCAACAGTCCTTTGCCAACAACGAACAAAGAGTTCAAGAAGAAGTCATCGCTCGGGTAAAAAACTTATTTAAGGAAATGAACGATATTCTTAACGGGCGTGATAAAAAACTGATGATTGTGATTATCCCGATGAACATTGAGGTAGACGAAGACGTTCGGCTTGCCAGCGGGCTACCACGATTCACTTCCGGCATAAACCCACTAATCATGGAATTTTCTTCACATTTTTCCAAAAACGATATCGAGTATATCAATCTGCTGCCCCGTTTTGTTCAAAATCGGGAAAGAAACAGTTTGTACTATAAACAAGATGCCCATTTAACCGTCACCGGCCAGAAATTCGCCGCCGAACTTATCTCCGAGAGGCTCTTGCCCCATCTTGAAGCAAAGTAATCTTATTAAAAACCTTAAAGAACGCGGCCTAGCCGCTCTACTGAATAAGTTAAGATACATTTGCGACATTGAGATTAAGTGACTCACTTCGCCAGAGCCCCCCTTAAGTACAGTAGAATAGTCGGATCAAAGGGGGTG
>Ga0075892_105_pt1 | contig 21442 bp, 24 predicted proteins | sample RifGroA1_FD_68315 | JGI IMG/M metagenome (GOLD analysis project Ga0075892, IMG submission 68315) | Parcubacteria (Yanofskybacteria) bacterium GW2011_GWA1_48_10
TGTCTTTTACAAAAATATCCTTATTTGTGAAGCTATTTTGGTCAAAAATCCCCCTCAAAGACAGTATTTTTGCATGTCCTTTATAAACATTACCAACAGAGTTATCCCCAGTTTTCCACAAAATGCTTATATTATGAGGATAAAGTAAAGGACACTCTCTTGGTGCGGCCAGGGAGAATCGAACTCCCGTCTCATCCTTGGCAAGGACGTGTTCTACCACTAAACCATGACCGCGCTGAAAAAATGCTTGCGTATTATAATATTTTAACCGGACTAACGCAATCCTGAAATTAGCTTGTAAAATAAGGATTATTTGCCAATATTTTTTGAATAGTGTAAAATATAGGAATATTATCAATAATTTTGCACCCGTAGTGAAATGGATATCACAACAGTCTTCGGAACTGTCATTGAGGGTTCGAATCCCCCCGGGTGCACAAAAATAAAAATGGACAATCTCCAAAATTTAATACAGAAAATCCCTAAAGAGGTTTCACATGTAACCGCTGTGCTTGAGCGTGCGGGTTTCGAAGCTTATTTGGTGGGTGGATGCGTGCGGGATCTTCTGATGGGCAGGGACCCTAAAGACTGGGATGTCACCACCAATGCCAAGCCCGAGGAAATCGTTAAACTTTTTGAGAAGACGGTATACGAGAATACTTTCGGGACGGTAGCGGTGATGATTCCACGCCTGCCCGCCGAAGCTTCAGCGAAGGAGGGTGAAACAAAGGATTTGGAGGTTTCTTCCGCCGACGCTAAAGTTTTGGCGGACAGGTATGAAACAGTAGAAGTCACCCCCTACCGCACAGAATCAAAATATAGTGATTTTAGGCATCCGGATGAGGTTAAATTTAGCGATAAACTGGAAGATGACCTTAAAAGACGGGACTTTACGGTGAATGCACTGGCTCTGGACTCAAAAGGACACTTAGTGGACTTATTCGGGGGAGTAAAGGACATAAAAGACAAAACTATTCAGGCGGTGGGGGATCCAAAAGACAGGTTTTCCGAAGACGCCCTCCGGATGTTGCGTGCAGTACGCTTCTCTTGCCAACTTGATTTTTCTGTGTCGTATGAAGTAACGCAAAGTATTCTCCAAAATGCGAAGCTGGTCAAGAAAATTTCCGCGGAAAGGATTCGCGACGAACTGGCAAAAATCATAATGTCGGCAAACCCAGCAGGAGGGATTGCTATGCTCCAAAAATTCGGTCTGCTCCGGCATATAATTCCGGAATTGGAAGAAGGCATCGGTTGCGACCAATCCGGGGAACATTTTTACGACGTGTGGAACCATTCACTCCTCGCGGCCCAGCATGCGGCTAACAAAAACTGGCCTTTAGCCATAAGGCTTTCCGCGCTGTTCCATGACATAGGCAAACCCCGGACCAGGCGGTTCGGGGAGGACAAAAGAAAAAAAATGTACACCTTTTATGGGCACGAAGTGGTCGGCGCGCGCATGGCAAAAAAAATAATGGAGCGTCTGAAATTCCCGAGAGATGAAATAGACCTCGTGGAAAAAATGGTGCGGAACCACATGTTTTTTTCCGACACGGAAAAAATTTCCCTCTCGGCAGTGCGGCGGATTATCCACAAGGTTGGCAGGGAAGATGTCTGGCGGCTCATGGACGTGCGCGAGTGCGACCGCGTGGGTATGAAGAAAAAAGAAGCGCCGTACCGCCTGCGGAAATATTTTGCGATGGTGGAAGAAGCATTACGGGACCCGATTTCCGTTTCCCAGCTTAAAATCGATGGAGAATTTTTAAAAAAAGAACTCAATATCAAGCCGGGGCCGCGAATGGGCTGGATTTTGCATTCACTGCTTGAAGAAGTGCTGGATGCGCCTGAGAAAAACACCACGGAGCACCTAAGCGAACTGGCCAAATCTCTCGACATGCTGGGCAACGAGGAGCTAAAAACTCTCGGCGAGCGCGGCAAAGAGAAAAAAGAAGAACTCGAAGAGGAAGAAATAGAAAAGTTACACTCCAAACACGGGGTGAGATCGGGCAAGGGACCCGATCGCAAGGCCGGAGCCTGACGAGGCGAGGAGGGCTCGCGAGATTTTTCAGCAGAAAAATACTTGTGAGAAGAAATAAATTCTAGGAAACTTCCTGCTGATAACACTGTTCGCAGTAAACTGTTTCCGGCCGGTCGGGGGAGTAAGAGGTCTCGAATTCGGCGGCGCACTTTTCGGCGCCGTGCTGGTGGTTTTTTAATTCGCACATGCAGGCGCGGGGCCACAACTTGCGCGGATTTCTTTTTTTCATTCGGTCCTGGTGCCGGCACTCAAAATCTTTATGAGGCAGGGGAATATTCATCCGCTTATAAAAATCCAACTCCCCTTTGGTTATGCGGAAATTCTTTTTACACTCCTTGCATACTAAAACCTGATTTAAAATATCTTCGGTAACTTCTTCTATAGTTTCGGGCATTTCGCTTTCTTTTATCGTCTCCTTGCCGTAAGTGCCGGAAGTCTCAGTCTGCCAGTTAAATCCTTTTTCCTTAGCATCCTTCTCGGCCAAAGGATAATACTCCTGCGCCAATGTGTCGTTGTAGCCGAAAGGGGATATTGCCGGCGGGAAATAATCGCCATAAATTTCTTCTTTTCTGAGCTCCGCCTCTATCTCCGTTTTTATCTTCAGATATTCTTCCTTTTCGTATTGCTTGTTTAGGATATAATAATTTTTCTTGTTGAGTCCCACGCAGCCAAAACAGCTGACACAGTTGTAGCAGCTGTCGGAATAATCCGTTTCGTTGCAGTACATTATAAACACGCCCACTTTGCAGTTGGTGCTTTGAAGCGAGCCCATCACGTTATAGCAGCGCTCCGCTTTGAAATACATGTTGTTCACATCATGGCAGTCGGTCGGATCCTCGCCGTCGGCGACATAGGAACAGTTTTTGGAATTGCGGACGTCAAACAGGCGCACTCCTTCGTGGCAATTATACATGTAGTCCCCGGTGGCGTTGTTGCACTTGATTGAAGATGCATATTTGACTATGGCTTTAGCGCGCAGAGCGTTATATTTCTCTCTGGCCTTTTCAATGGATGCATGGCTTGCGAGGATTTCCGCTTTTTTCTTTTCATATTCTTCCTTCTCATATTGCACATTTTCTATGCAGTACGAAAGATTTCTGCCGTTGACGCAGAGAAGGCAGTTTTGGCAGTTGCGCATATCAAAAGATAACAGAACATCGATGCAGTCATGCAAGCGCTCGGAATATATGCATTTGAAACATTTCTTGCAGTCAGTGCATTCATAGCACAGCTCGGATTCGTACAAGAAAGCGCAGTCCACCGAAGTTTTGCAGTTTTGAATTAGCCGACCGTACATGCAATCCTCGTTGTTCTCCGCGGCGAATATAAGATAGCTGTTTTTGTTCTCCGCGCTGTTGTTGGTATAGTCGCTATTTATGCTGTCGATGACCAGGAGCGCGATGCGGGGCACTTTATTTTTGAGTTCCGCATATTGTTCCAGAAAAGGCCGGGATTTGTCCCAGTCCATGGCGTACGTAGTCGGGTCCCAACCGTCGCCCCACCAGCACTTATGGCAATAGACCGGAAAAACTGTGCCGGCAGGGTAGAGGGATACGCCGTCTTTTTTGCAGAGGTCGCAGGCTCTTTTATACAAAGTACGTTCGTTCCGGAAAGCTATGCGCCGTTGTGCTCGGCAGTCGGGGCAATGGTTCGGCGGTGGCACTTTGATCTGGTCGTAAAAAATCAGGTCTTCTTTTCTGACTTCGAAACTTTGATTACAGGTTTTGCAAACCTTTTGCATGAAAATTAATCGGCAAAATGGCCGTGGATGTCGGGGCCGAACATGAGATGGTGAACGGCCTTCAATATTTTTTCGAAAATACGTGTGCTGGTGGAGGACAGATTGAAGATTATCGCGAGTGTCAGGAGCGTGAGAGAGAGATTGATGCTAAAGAAGGACAGCGGTATAGCAACAATGGCACAGACGACCTCGAGCCGCGGACTTCCCGGCGGGGGATTTCCGGATTTTTGATGTGTTCGGAATAGAGCACATATCGGCGCATCCAGTAGAGGGACAGGCCGATTAAAATCATGTGAATGCTGAATATTATTACCGACAGTTCGTTTTTACTCCATTGGCCGAGGACGCTGGTGGAGAAAGGTACCAGACTGATAAGCATGAAAAAGAGGGCGTTGATATTTGTAAGCATCGCGTCCAGGTTTTTAGCGTAAATGGAAACGAAAAAATGATGCGCCCGCCAGTAGGTAAAGAGCATGGAAAAGGAGAGGACATAGCTCGCGAGCACCGGCAGGAGCTTTTTCAATTCATACCACAGAGTCATGTTGTCCGCCGGCCCCCAGATGCTGGGCACCGTAAATTCGAAGACCAGGATAGTCATAACTATGGCAAAAATGCTGTCGGCAAGCTGGTCCAATCTCGCGTGATGCATGACAATAGTATACTATAGAATTATGCGAATTGGAATTTTTGATTCGGGCCTCGGAGGGCTCATAGTCGCGCGGGCGATACGGAGAGCGATGCCCCGGTACGATTATGTATATCTTGGCGACACCAAACGGGTGCCTTATGGCAATCGTTCCGGAGAAACGGTTTTTGAATTTACCAGAGAGTGCGTGGACCATCTTTTTCGGAAAGAAAATTGCGCTATTGTAATACTCGCTTGCAACACTGCCTCGGCCCGGGCGCTCTCGAAGCTCCAGCGGGAATTCAAAGGCAAAAAGATATTGGGCGTCCTGGTTCCGGCGGCAGAGGAAGCCGCGAAATGGAGCCGAATCGGGGTGCTCGGCACTGCGGGCACGGTCGCCTCTCAAAGTTTTCCCAAGGAAATTAAAAAACTAAACCGGAGTGCGAAGGTTTTCCAGAATTCTGCGCCGATGCTTGTGCCCCTCGCGGAAGCGGGGGAGACGGCAAACGCCTTGTTGTTTATAAAAAAATATCTGGAGCCTTTTACCGGCAAAAAGATATATGCGTTAGTCCTGGGCTGCACCCATTATCCGATATTTAGAAAAGAAATTAAACTTGCCCTCCGAAGCCTTGGCGAAGGAGGGGGAAAAGTAAAAATAATTTCCCAAGATGAAATCGTTCCTAAAAAATTAAAAAATTATCTGCTGCGGCATCCGGAAATCTCAAAAAAATTGTCCAAGCACGGGACCGCAAAGATTTTGGTTACCGATGAAACGGAAACCATAGATAAGCTGGCACAAAAATGATTCGGGGGCGTGAAACCGCGCCTTATTAAGCTGTAAATTGGCATGATTGACTTTATTTTCAGTAAATGTTTAGATAGAGATATGCAAAGAAAAGCACAAAATATGTATATGGCCAACACAAACCCAATAGTTCGGGGTTGGTTATTGCGTTGCATAAATTAAACTTATTTGAAAAATGAAACTCAAAAAAACGGCCCTGAACAGGGTCGTTTTTCGTTCATTGACAACTGAATAGAGTAGTCCACTCCAAAGAAAGGGGGTCATCATGAGCAAAACAACCCTTTTAGAGCAGAAGGAAATTATTGTGGTTACACCGCATGTTCGCTTCGTAGCCTCCGATTTCTTTCATGGTTGGCAAGTTGGTTCGAATTTTGAGGATCTATTCCTTGGCGTGATTGAAGAAACAGATGGACAGCCAGTCGAGATTGCACTATACAATCTTTCTGAATGGTTGGTGGACGGTCCCATCGTCGAGGAACTGGGCGGGGCACCAAGGGTGGCGATTTCTCTGGCAACTTTTGGCGCCATCGCCGCGACAGGGCGTTCCTTTGTTGCCTTAGTTCGCGGCGCAAGTCACCAACCCTGGGCGGTCTTCTACCGCCAAGAGGGGACGCACCATGTCGTCGGAGCGGATTCTTTCGATTACAGGTACTGGTGGTATGGCGGCGGACGGTTTGCTTCTCCCCATCCCACCCTGCGCGTTCTTTGACGACTGAATACAATAGTTTAACAAAGAGACACGCATGCGTGTAGCTTGCGTGTTTACCTGATTGAGTACAGGTTGCCTGTACTTTCCATCAACTCCGGTAACGCTAAAAAGAAAGGAGGTGAGCAAGGATGAATCTGAATGACGAACAGCTGTTCGAGCGGGAGTGCAGATATCTCGCCTTCGTGCTTCAGGAGCAGGGGTTGTCTCTTCGGGATCTGCAGACTGACCCTGTCTCCACGGAGCTGGTGCAAGCCTGCTGCGAAGAGCTTCACCTCTCTCGGGAGGAGTTCGATGCGCTCGTGAGTCGTGTAATCCGCGTGCTCAAAGCGGCGGACGAGAAGTCGTCCGGCCAAGGCGTTGTCTTCGGAACGAAACCAGTCGAGATACTTTTGCCGTATCTCAAAGTGCTCACGAATCGCGATGCGTTGGTCCTTGAGCCCTTCGGCGGATCCGGTTCAACCCTCATCGCCGTCCTGAAGCTCAAGCGCCGCTGTTACCTTATGGAAAAGTCTCCCGTATACACTGCAGTCATTCTAGCGCGCTGGGAGAAATTCACCGGACAGAAGGCGGCGAAGGTCGCCTAACGGTATGGCGAGGAAGAAATCTATTAAGAAATTAATTTTTTATTGAGCAAATTCTATCATCACTGGGCAGTGGTCGGAGCCCAGGACTTCCGGCAGGATTTTTGCGGACCTTACTTTCTTAGCGAGTTCGCCGGAAACAAAAATATAATCAATCCGCCAGCCCACGTTTCGCGCCCGAGCGTTCGCGAAGTGGCTCCACCAGGTATAGTGCCCGTTGCCACGAGTTTTAATGCGAAAAGTATCAACAAAACCAGCTTTTATTATTTTATCGATGCCTTCGCGCTCTTCGCGCGTGAAACCCTTGAGCCCATCATTCTCTTTCGGTCGTGCTAGGTCGTCCGGCATGTGGGCGACATTCAGATCTCCGCAAAAGACAACCGGTTTCTTTTTCTCTAAACTTTTTACATATTCTAAAAATGCGGGATCCCATTGTTTGTGTCGGAGCGGTATACGAGACAGGTCGTCTTTGGCATTCGGGGTGTAAACGCTTACTACGTAAAAATTTTTGTATTCCGCGCAGATGACCCGGCCCTCCTTGTTCGGGTCGCCATAGCCATCATCGGCCAGGCCGTATTTCCTGGCAATTTTTTCCGGCAATCCTAGTATTACGCTTAGAGGTTTTTCCTTGGTAAATATTGCCGTACCGCTGTAGCCCTTGCGCTCCGCGGAATTCCAGAATTCTTCGTAGTCCGGCAAGTCCACCTCGCTCTGGTGCTGTTCGGCCTTGGTTTCCTGAAGACACAAAATATCCGGCTGGTATTTTTTTATGAAAGGCGCGAAAAATCCTTTCTTATGCACCGCCCGTATACCATTCACGTTCCAGGAAATTATTTTCATATCATTGTTTATTGTGGAATTTTTTGTGTATCTCGCGGAGATGTTTGTCGGTGACGTGGGTGTATATCTGCGTGGTTGAAATATTGGCGTGGCCAAGCATAACTTGAACGCTCCGTATATCTGCGCCATTTGAAAGAAGATCGGTGGCAAAGCAATGCCGGATGACATGCGGGGTCACTTTTTTGGAAATGCCGGCTTTAATTGCATAATATTTTACGATTCGCTCGACCGATCTTTTGGTGAGGTGTTTAGTTTCTTTCTTATTTTCTTTATTCTTTGATATTTCATTTTCTACCTGTACGAAAAGCCCTTCCTCCATATCTTTTCGGGCGCTTAAATATTTTTTTAGAGCAGATCTTGCCTGCTCGGAGACAAAGACGACACGCACCTTGCCTCCCTTGCCCCGAACAGATAGTTCTTCGTGGCTGGTGCCAATGTCTCGGGATAGCGAACAAAGCTCCGAAACTCGCAGTCCGGTTGAGAAAAGAAGTTCCAGGATCGCTCGGTCTCGAAGAGTTTTTAGATCCTCGCCGTTTGCGGCTTCGAGCAGGTGATAGAGCTCCAAGGGAGTAATAAGATCAATCGGGCGTTCCGGAATTTTTGCTAATTCTATCTGGTCTGCCGACATTGACTTTATTCCTCTTTTTCCCAAATATTTCAAAAATACCCGCAAGGCGATTAAATAATAATTTTGGGTTTTTTTCGACAAGGTTTCCACCAGAACGGGTTTTCCCTTCATTGCCTTGAGAGAGGCGGGCTGTCGGTTTAACCACAAACGAAATTCTCGCACCAAGTCGTCAGTGATATCCTTTACATTTTTTACTTGTCTGCTTTTTGCGAATTCGAAGAATCGGGATAGGTAGTGTTCGTAATTTTCAATAGTCCGGTGAGCAGAACCCTTTTCTATTTCCAAGTATTCCAAAAATTCTCTTTGAATTTGGTCAATTTCTGAAGTCATAGACTAATTTTAACATATTTAGGAGAAATATTGGGCGACACTGCAGTGGGTTGTAATTTTTAGCTATTTATGCTACTATATGAATCATGTTAGCAACCAAGAGAAAACAGTCAATTATAAAGAAAAGCCAGATTCATGAGAAAGATACGGGTTCTCCCGAAGTGCAGGTGGCCGTTTTGTCGAGCCAGATAGACGCTCTCGCCAAGCATTTGAAAAAGCACAAGAAAGACAATCATTCCCGTCGCGGTCTCATAAAGATGGTGGCCGACAGGCGCATTCACCTGAAGTATCTGGAGCGCAAGGACAAGACCCGTTACGCAGCGCTCATGAAGAAAATGGATCTTGTATAACAAAAAGGGCTAAGCCCTTTTTCTCGTTTAGTGCTATAATTTCAAAGGGTCTATTTGGGTTGAACATTTTAATAATTTAATAATTTTCATAAATGGCAGTAATAAAACATAAAGAACAGAGAGTGGGGGTTTTTATCGATACGCAAAATCTTTATCACAGCGCCCGGAACCTTTATCAGGCGCGGGTCAACTTCGGCGCGGTCTTAAAGGACGCGGTCGCAGGCAGGAAGTTGGTGCGGGCGGTGGCGTATGTCATCACCACTGAAGCTGGTGACGAGAAGAATTTCTTCGAAGCTCTGAGCAAGATTGGCATTGAAACCAAGACTAAAGACCTTCAGATTTTCCCGGGCGGCGCCAAAAAAGCGGACTGGGATGTGGGACTAGCGGTGGACGCCATCAAGATGTCTCCGCGGCTCGACTGCGTGGTCATAGTCTCGGGCGACGGGGATTTCGTGCCGCTCGTGGAATATCTCCAGACCATCGGCGTGCAAGTGGAAGTGGTTTCCTTCGGCAAATCAACTTCCGGCAAACTCCGCGAGGCCACGGATGATTTCGTGGATTTATCCTCGGAACCTAAAAAATATCTGATTGGCGTAAGATAATTTTTGCATTTTGGCATAAAAGTGCTAGTATTCTCCGTATCTACCGGTTCGGCTTAGGTGTTCGACCTACGGCCGGCGAGTTTATCAGTTTTAATTAAAAGTTCGCCTCCGGATAGAGATAGTGTCTCCCGCTTCGATTAACAGGCGGCGAAACAGTACTTTATTCTGGAGGGGAGCCCGCCTCATATGGGGCATATGTATGCAGAAAAAGGAATATAGCGTGGAAATCGGCGGCAAGACCATGACCGCCGTCTTTAGCGATCTCGCGGAACAAGCGCAAGGTTCGGTAATGCTCAAATACGGCGAGACCGTTGTTTTCGCCACCGCCTGCATGTCGCGCGACAAGCAGGACGGACTCGGATTTTTTAATCTGACCGTCGACTACACGGAAAAATTTTACGCGGCCGGAAAAATTCTGGGCTCGCGTTTCGTTAGAAGAGAAGGTAAACCCTCGGAGCAGGCAGTACTCGCGAGCCGGGTCATCGACCGCACGCTCCGCCCGCTTTTCGACCAGTCCATACGGCATGCGGTGCAGGTCATCGTGACCGTGATTTCCGTGGACGAGAACGACCCGACTATTCTCGCGGTCAATGCCGCATCCTTGGCACTCCTAGTCTCCGAGATTCCCTGGGCGGGGCCGGTCGGTTGTGTGCGCATAGGCAAATACGCAAACGACGCTGAAAATATAAAGATAAATCCTGCGCAGGAACTAAGGCTTCTCGACAGCGCCATGTACAAGTTTGACCTCACGGTCTGCGGCAAAGAAGGCAAGATCAACATGATTGAAGCCTCGGCTCGGGAGACCGGTGAGGGAGAGATTGAGGAAGCGCTTAAACGCGCGAGCGAGGAAATATCCAAGCTTGAAGATTTTCAGAAAAAAATAGTTGCGGAAATAGGCAAGCCTAAAAGAGTAATCGAAAAAGAAAAGGTATCCGATGAGTCTGCCGCATTGTTTAGAGAAAAGATACTGCCTAAGATGGCGGACGCGATTTTCGCAGGCTCTGGCAAGGCAAAAATAGACGCGCTCCACACCGAGTGGAATAAAATGGTTGCGGAGAAATATAAGCAATATCCGGAACGGAAAGACTTCGCTACGGAAGACGACTTGTTTGACGATACGGAAAATGAGATGCTTCACCAGAAGGCGATAGAAGAGAATCTTCGCGCAGACGGCAGGAAAATGGATGAAGTCCGCGGTCTGTACGCGCAAGCCGGAGGAATTTCGAGCCAATTACATGGTTCCGGTATTTTCTACCGCGGCGGCACGCATGTGCTTTCCGTTCTTACGCTCGGGGGCCCCGAAGCCCGCAACACCGTGGACGGGCTTCAGCTCAAAGAAGAAAAAAGATTCATGCACCACTACAACTTTCCTCCCTACTCCTCGGGTGAAACCGGCAGAGCCGGCTTCACCAACCGGCGCGAAGTCGGACACGGCGCGCTCGCCGAGAAAGCCCTCGCGATGGTACTGCCCTCGGTGGAAATTTTTCCCTATACTATCCGCGTAGTTTCCGAGTCAATGGCTTCCAATGGCAGTACTTCACAGGCATCCATCTGCGCCATGACGCTCGCGCTCATGGACGGCGGAGTTCCTATCACGGCGCCGGTTGCGGGAATCGCCATGGGTCTCATGCACGAGAATGACAATAAGTATAAAATCTTGACCGACATACAGGGGCCGGAGGATCATCACGGCGATATGGATTTCAAAATCGCCGGTACCCGTCAAGGCGTGACCGCGATCCAACTTGATGTAAAAGTGGAAGGAGTGCCGATAAAAATATTGGGGGAAGCGCTCTCGCAGGCCAAGTCGGCCCGGCTTACCATCTTGGATGCGATCGAAAAAGAAATTCCCGCGCCGCGCGCGAATATTTCCCCGAACGCTCCGGAAATACTCATCATCAAGATCAACCCCGATAAGATAGGCATGGTCATCGGCGGTGGAGGCAAGACCATCAAGGAAATAATGGAAAAATCGGGCGCGGAGATTACCATCGAAGATGACGGCCGGGTTTACCTTACCGGCAAGGCCGGTGCCGCAGAGAAAGCCAAAGCGATTATCGAAGAAATGACGCATGAATTCAAAGTGGGCGAAGTGCTTAAGGGCGAAGTGGTCAAGATTGCCGACTTCGGAGCATTTGTGGCCTTGAATCCTTTCACCGACGGCATGGTGCATATATCCGAGCTTGCTCCATTTCGCGTAGAGCGTGTTTCCGATATAATAAAGGAAGGCATGATAGTGCCGGTCCGGATAATAAGTGTTGATTCCGAACGGGGCAAAATTGGGCTTTCGATTAAAGCCGCCGACTCAAGTTTCTTTAAGCAGGTATAAACTATGGAGCCCGAGAAAAAATTAGAGAAAAATCCTCAAAAACCAATCGTGGAAACTTTCGCCAGCGACATGGCGGACGTTCTTGAAAATGACCAGGGCGGACTCATAAAAAAGATAATCGAAGGCGAGGAGGCACGGGAAAAAGAAAAGAAAAATTCATCCCCCGAGTCCAAACGCAATAAAATTTTTCTCGCAACCAGCATATTATTGCTCTTCGCTGGCGCGGCGCTCCTATTTTATTTTTGGGCAGGACGCCCCGGGGGCACTGTGGAAATAGCCCCGGAATTCACCCCGCTCATATTTACGGATAAAAGCACTTTTGTGGAGGTCGCCGGCCTTAAAAGACAGGAGATAATACAAAGCGTCCTGAATCAGACTAAACCGACCGGCCTCAAGCGGACCGGTATCGTGGCAGCTTATCTTACCCAAAACGGAGAGAAGGTCGGGTTACGGCAGTTTTTGTCCCTCTTAAAAATGAGTTTCACACCCGAGGCCAACCCGATTTTGGTCAGCGACAGCTTTTTAATGGGGCGGATAAATGTAGAGAACGAAGCCGCGGACACAGAAGAAAAAGGGTTTTTCATACTCCTTAAAGCAAGGTCCGCCGGAGATATTTTCGACTCCCTGCGCGCATGGGAAGAAAAGATGTTTTACGACCTGCACGACTTTTTCGGGACAAGCCTCACGAGCGATAAAAATTATCTGCTGACCAAGGATTTCGAAGATAGTGTTGTGGAAAATAAAAATGCCCGCATTCTTACGGACGACGAGGGCAAGCTTGTCTTTTTATATGCCTTCGCGGATAACACCTCGGTGGTCATAACCGATTCTCCGGAGGCGGTCCGCGAAATCATCCTGCGCCTCGGCGCGAAACAGAAAAAAGAATAATACAAGCTAGCTTATCGGCAGTTCCACGTAGAATTGCGAGCCCTTGCCTTCACCTTCGGATTCGGCCCAGACCCGGCCCTTATGCGCTTCCACCACCATTTTCACCGTGAACAATCCGTAGCCGGTAGAATCCACGTTCACCTTGACCGAGTCCTTGCCACGGCCGCCTTCCGTAAACAGATGCTCCTTGTCTTCGGGGGTTATACCGAGCCCAGTGTCTTTTACCGATAGCAGAATTTTTCCCCCGTCTGACAGTGCCACTGTGATTTTGCCTTCCTTGGTGTATTTGATTGAATTTTCTATCAAATTGTTTACCACCTCTTTTAACCAGAAAGCGTCTCCCGTCACCCGGTAGCTATCCTTTTCCACACTCGCTTCTATCCGGAGCCCTTTTGCTTCCACGGCGAGCCTTTTATCCTCCACCGTTTTTACAACAATATCCTTAAAATCAAGCGGTCTCATTTCGTATTTAATAAGCCCGTTTTGCAAGTTCGCAACATTTAGCACCAAGTCCACCGTCTCTATGCCGCCGTTGTCGAAGTCGAGGCCTTGCTCCGCAACCTTTTTAATTTCCGGAGTTATTTGCCCAAAAGTGCCGTCCAAGAGCCCCGCGAAAATAAATTTGGTGCGGGTGAATGAGCCCTTAACTTTGTGAGTGATGAGGTGTACCAGGCTTTCTCTCTGCTTGATCAAGTCTCGGAGACTGATGTTGAGCTCTGCCAGGCGTTCTCTTTGCTCGATTTCCCGCTTTACACCGCGCACCAGCAAGTACCCGACAATAATTATAAGTATTAAAGTGCCCAGGGCTACCATCCTTATGTTGTCGATAGTGCGGACGAACAGGATACCGAGAACGGACATGGCCAAAGCGAAGACCAGGGCCTGCGCGGCAATCATTTTAGCGTTGAACGCTTTAAATTTAACAATCATGTAAGCCAAAAAGCTTACAAATATAGGCATTCCGAAAAGACCGATTTGCGCTACTGACCAATTTTCCGTTAAACTCCCAACTATATTTCCGGAAACAAGAGCAAGTAAAAATAATGTTATGCCCGTAGTTATAAGGATAATTTGCTTTCGCTCTTCTCTCCCTACCGATTGAAATTTCCCAAAGGCAAAAATCAGTATCCACAATAAGTAAACAACCTCAATACCATACCCATACAGGGTTAAAGGACCTTCGCCTGTTTCCCGATAGCAATTAGTTAGGTCAAAACCCGTAAGCGCAAACTTAGTTGAAGCGAACAAAAGAGTGGGAATCAAAAACACGGCAATTCCAATTTTCCTTTTTAGATCCAGATCTTTTTTGGTAACAAATACGTAGATAAGGTACACACAAGCCGCATATATCAACGGCTCGATGATAACTTGTAGAGACCAAAAAAACATTATCAAATGGGGTTCTTCATTGGCCCATAAAACAAGGTCGGCAAATACCCATAAAGAAAACACTGTAGTAATAAAAAATAGGACCTGGTTTGTTAGAGATTTCCTGTTCCTTAAAAAGACAAATAAACCTATCAAGAAAGAGGGTATCAGGGCAAAAAAATGGGAATAATATATCAAGGGCGCAAAAACATTGTCAGAGACAATTAAAAATCTAGCAGCATCCCATTGGCATAATTCTACAAATGTCTGTATTGATGTTTCCATTTTTTATTCTTCCAGTAATGCTTCGTTAAAGGTTTCTTCGTCCGTAAAAATCTCAAAATTCTTTTTTATTACGAAATTATAATACGAGAAAGCTATTGATAAGACAACACAAATAAGAAAAACTACCGTGAATTTTTTCGAGTTATTTTCCATGGGTTCTATGATATTTAGTATATACTTTTTGAAAATATTTGGGAATATACGGTAAATAGCTATCGAATACCTTTTTAGGCAAGAACTGAATGGACTTTATCACCTTTCGGCACTTTTTACTCCCACATTGGCATTTCTTGTTTAATACCCACAAAGCATCTTCTTCGGTTATGGAATAGTCGATAAAAATTTCCTCGCCCTTTTTGATATTTTTCAGTGCCACTATTGTCCTAGAGCCTTTTATCCCGGCATTCGGATCGCAAGAATGATTTATATGCGCGAAAATTGTGGGATTAATCCACTTATTTTTACCTACACCAATCCAATTTTGTCCAACGGCGGAAGTTTTTTTATCCACCACCATATGACTTACAAGCTCACCTTTTATAACAGCGATGCCCTCGTGCCTTTTAATGTTTCTTTTAGCAAAAATTCCGACCCCGTCAATACCGCTTTCCTTTATATGCACTTTTCTATGTCGATGCTTCTGTTTACTCTGCATAAGAAATATAATACAATTATATCATATACTTAAAAAATAAATGAAATGAGTATAATAAATGCATCACTTATCGTGGTAGGTCTGAGTCTTGTTGGTGTGTTGGGCGACTATTTTATAAAACTAGCCGGGCATGATAGCAGCAAATACATTGACCTTAAATGGTTTTTAATAGGATTTCTGGTGTACTCATCTACAGCAATAGGATGGTTTTTCGTAATGAAGCATATCAAACTTAGTACACTTGGAGTAATTTATGGAGTTACTACGGTTGTCGCGCTCACAACCATAGGAGTTCTTGTTTTCAAAGAACACCTGAGCATCTATGAAGTTATAGGCATACTAGCGGGGGTGTCTTCCATAATCTTACTTTCTAGGTTTGGATAAGACCAGGACAGTTGACCCGAATACAAATCATAATTTTTCGATTTTTTCCCAAGGCAGATTTTTTCTGCCGAAGTGGCCGTAGGTCGCGGTCTTTTTAAAGATGGGTTGGCGCAAATCGAGGCGCTTGATGATAGCTCGCGGTTTGAAGTCGAAATTTTTACGAACAATGTCCGCTAGGTTCTCACCCTTTTCGTTTATGGCTTCTATCATCAAGGGTTCCGCCATGCCGATGGCGTAAGCGACTGAGACCAGAACTTCCTTGCCGTAGCCCGCTGCGACTAGATTCTTGGCGACAAAACGCGCCATGTATGCTCCCGAGCGGTCCACCTTCGTGGCATCCTTGCCGGAGAAGCATCCGCCGCCGTGGGGGATTATGCCGCCATAAGTGTCTACCATTATTTTTCGGCCGGTGAGGCCAGTATCAGCCTCAAAGCCGCCCTGCACGAATTTGCCGGTAGGGTTCACCAATACTCTGACCGTTTTTTTCTCCTCATCCGAAAGCAGAGGCAGAATTATTTTTTCGGTTATTTCTTTTCTGACTTCTTCCTGGGAAACGTCCGGGCCGTGCTGGGCGCTAACCAGTACCGTATTTAATTTCCCGTTCAAATAAGTGACCTGTGTTTTGCCGTCCGGACGGAGCCACGATATCCTTTGGTTTTCATCCGTATGTTTCCGGGTCCTTTCCAGACGCTTGGCGAGCTTGTGTACCAGAACCACGCCTTTTGGCAGGAACCGGTCGGTCTCGTCCGTGGCGAACCCGTACATGATGCCCTGGTCTCCCGCGCCGCCGGTATCCACACCGAGCGCGATGTCGGGGGACTGGGTCACGATATGCGCGGAAATTTCGAGTGTATCGTTATAGCCTATGTTTTTATAAACATCCCGGGCGATTTTCACATAGTCAACTTTTGCCTTGGAGGTAACCTCGCCGCCGATGACGAGTTTGCCGTGTCCGCCGAAAGTTTCCACCGCAACCCGGCTCTCCGGGTCCTCTTTCAGGTATGCATCGAGTATCGCGTCCGATATCTGGTCGCAGATTTTATCCGGATGTCCGGAAGTTACGCTCTCGACCGTGTAATTATTATTGTGCTTATAGAACATAAAAATAAAATACGCAATCTATTATACTACAATAAATTTTTAAACAAACTTTTTACTTTTAATAGCCGTTCTTCGGGCGAACCAACTATTTGAACAAATGGAACCTTGTGCTTTTCCAGAATATCTTTAATTCGCTGGTCTACGGCTTGTTGGAATTTCACGTCAGTCGTCCGCACACCGTCATCTTCAATCGCGAATTCTCCGCCGGGTAAATACAAAACCAGATCATAATCATTGAATCTCGGCACCAATGTTTTGGTAGCAAATTCAATTAAAGCCGATTCCGCCGAAAATAAGTGCTGTATGTATGCGAGCAAATCTATCCCACAGCGGTCGGCTATCCACTTATTTGCCATACTTTCTAACTCAATTTGCTTTGCGATGAGCCACAACTCTGTTTCTGCTGTCGAAGTGTGATCAATGCCGTAACCTGCCTCTTTGGCCAGCCGCGCCGCTTCAGGCAAGATTTTCAAATCGGGATAATCCTTATTGATTTGTCGGGCCAAGGTGGTTTTACCCACTCCTTGGGCGCCGGTAATCGCGATTTTCATGACTATTTTGTGCCTTCCCGCCAACCAGACAAATATTCTTTCTGTCTCTTGGAAAGCGTGTCTATTTTTGCGCCCATGCTCCGGAGCTTGAGCGCCGCGATTTCATAGTCGAGAACCTCCGGTAGAACCAGTACCTTGTTCGGGAGCTTGCCTTTATTCTGGAACAGGAACGTCGCGGCGAGCGCCTGATTGGCGAAGCTCATATCCATGACCGAAGCCGGGTGGCCTTCCGCAGCGCTTAGGTTGACCAGGCGGCCTTGCGCAAGGACGAAAATCGTCCGGCCGTTTTTTAAAGTGTAAGCCTCCACGAAATCCCGCAGAACTTTTTTCTTTTTGGACATTTTGTTTAGGTCGTTGAGATTTATTTCCACGTCAAAGTGCCCGGAGTTCGAGATGACGCAGCCGTCCTTAATGCTTGCGAAGGTTTTTCGGTTCACCACGTCGATGTTGCCGGTGACCGTGCATATGAAATCCGCAACCTTTCCCGCTTCCTCCATCCTCATGACCCGGAATCCGTCCATCAGAGCCTCCATAGCTTTGACCGGGTCGATTTCCGTGACGATAACGTTACCGCCCATGCCTCGCGCGCGCATAGCTAGGCCTTTACCACACCAGCCGTAGCCCGCGATTACGAAAACGGAGCCCGCAAGCAGCTTGTTGGTGGCGCGGACGATGCCGTCCAAAGTGGATTGCCCCGTGCCGTAGCGGTTGTCAAAGAAGTGCTTGGTCATGGAATCGTTTACCGCCACCACCGGAAAAAGAAGAGCGCCTTCTTTTTGGAGCGCCTTGAGCCGGATGACTCCGGTGGTGGTTTCTTCCGTGCCGCCCAGGATTTTTTTAGCCTGATTTTTTCTTTTGGAGTGGAGTTCGCCCGCTAGGTCCGCGCCATCATCCATGGTAATGTCCGGATTCATGTCGAGCACCGCATTCAAATGCTGGAAATATTCCGCGCCACTCTCGCCTTTTTTGGCAAATACGGGAATACCGAAATTTTTTACCAACGCCGCGGCCACGTCGTTTTGTGTAGACAGGGGGTTCGATGCGCAGAGGCCGACTTTGGCGCCGCCCGCCTTGAGCGCAATCATAAGGTTCGCGGTTTCGGCTGTGACGTGCAGGCAACCCCCGATAGTGATGTTTTTAAAAGGTTTTTTCTTTTTAAAATCCGCGGCGATGCCCGCAAGCACCGGCATGTCTTTGCCAGCCCAGGCAATCTTTTCCATTCCTTTTTCCGCGAGCTTGATATCCGCTATGTCATATTTCATACGATTATCTTAGCATGAAAACGGGAGCGAAGCAGGACTTGCTATGGGAATTTAAAATGCTATCATTTGGGCATAATGAATAAGCAAAAGCTAAAAGAAAAGCTGGAAGAGGAGAGAGATGCGCTCTTGCTGCAGATGAAAGATATGGGTAAGCTTAACCCCGAGACCGGCGAATGGGAAACCATTCCGGAAGAGCAACCGTTTCCCGAGTCGGACCAGAACGACATGGCGGACCGCTTCGAGGACTTCGAAGAAAGAAGCTCCATGATGCGCACGCTCGAGCCCCGGTTGGGCGATATCTTAAAGGCGCTCAAATCTATAAACAAAGAAACCTTCGGCAAATGCAAAGTCTGCAAAAAAGATATCGAAGCGGCGCGCTTGGAAGCCAATCCGGCGGCCCGCACCTGCAAGCAGCATTTAGAAGAATAACAAAATAGTTTCCCCAAATTACCTATTTATCGATTTCCTCCAAAAACTTTTTCGTATGTTCATCATCCACAGGGGAAATTGGTTTTGATATCTTCCAGACTATATCAAATTGAGAAGACATCATTTCTGCAAATTCTTTACTTTCAATAATAAAACCGAAACATTCCTTTTTGGAAGAAATAAAAGCAACCTTATTTTCATAGATCCAGTATCCCATCGAAAAATCAGCTTCTTTTGGGGCTATTTTTCTTTCGCGGAAAAATTTCTCTCCGGTTTCCATGTACGGATATTTTTTGATATCCACTTTTTGACTGCTGGGCCAAATGCTTTGTGTATATATGTGCCGTTTTATACGCTCCTTATTTAGTTGATAGAAAAAATCCTCCGACAAAAGATCGAGCATGGTTTTAGTCGGCCAGTAAGCTTTTGTTTTAATGTCGCGGTAGAGCAGCATATCTTTTAATACATACTGTACTCCTTCAACTCCTTCAAAAAATTGAAATTTTGGGCTAGTTGTAATTTTACCCGTTTGCACAGTGGCAAATAATTTTTCAATGTCACTTTTGCTTCTATTCAACTCTTCGATTTTTTGATTCAACAAAGCATCTATTTTTTCTTTTGATACAGCTAGAAATGTTTTTATTCCGTCTTTCAAAGATTCAACCACCAGTCCGTTTCCTTCTAGCTTTTTTAGAAAGCCATATAAAGACGGACGCGAAAGCCCCGTCTTTTTTGCCAGATTTCCGGCGGTCTGTTCACCATTTTCCAAAAGAAAAAGAAAGGTTTTGATTTCCTCATCCCGGAGCCCTAATTTTTCTAACGTTTTATCTATCACAAGGGGAGTATAGCAAGACATGATACTGTTGTCAAGTTTGTACAACACTATTTACACTTATTGACATTTCACATATACTGTGTTGACTAGAGTTCTTAAACAATCAAACAAAAGGAGAACACCATGTTCAATCGTTTAGTCGTCGTAGTGATTCTTGCGCTCGCGGTACTTATTTCCACAACAGCCATCGCGGAGGATAGTCTCGATGGCAACGTCAAGATTTTGGTTCACGGCGTAAATGGCAGCGGGCCGGTTGTCCTGAGTGGCTGGCTGATCGGTGTCAACCTGGCGCAGGATCCCAGCAAATGGTTTCGTGCCGGAAATCCGCGGCGCGTACAACGGAGAGAAGTACAGTTTTTTCACCAACATCCAGTGGATTGACCCTGGCAACTCCACTCAAGGTGCATACCTCTTCCTCCAAGGCAATCGTGCCATCGTCAAAGGTATTCGGCTCGGGCTAGAGGCCGAGAATACCTGGAAGCATGAGGTTGAGGTCAGGATTTTGGCTACGGGTCCCCAATGGGTCAGGACTTCGGCTGCAGGTCCTCAACTTGTCTTCAACTTCGGGGAGAAAATGACCTGTGTCGCCAGTTATCAATTCGTTAATGAAGGCAAACCCCACGTGTGGGTTAGGATGGCGTTTTCCTTCTGACCACATTTTCATCCACCGCTTTTCGACGCAAGAACCGTACGGAGGGCGGTTTTTGTTTTTCTTGTTCTATACAATTTTTTCTAATTGTATTATTTAAACTTATGTTATAATTTTTCTATGTATGTCTGTTTTTTACCAATACACAGCCAGAGAAAATTTTTGAATATATAATTTATGAGTTTTGCCAAAGTATATTCAGCTCAAGTAAATCTTCTTTCCGGAGCTATCGTAACCATCGAGGTGGACCTTTCCCGCGGACTCCATTCTTTTGCCGTGGTGGGATTGCCGGACAAGGCGGTGGATGAATCCAAAGACCGGGTTTCGGGCGCCATCAAAAATTCAGGTTTTCAGTCACCCAAGGCCAAGAACCAGAAGATAATAGTGTCCCTCTCGCCGGCCGACCTCAAAAAAGAGGGGCCGTTTTTTGACCTCGGCATAGCGCTCGCATACATGAAGGCGGCGGGAGACATAAAGTTTGACGCGGAGAAGAAAATCTTTCTGGGCGAGCTCGGACTCGACGGCACGCTCCGGCGCATCCGCGGCGCCCTGCCCTTGACACAGGAAGCCGCGCGTGCGGGTTTTGAGGAAATATATCTGCCCAGGGAAAACGCGGAAGAGGCGGCCTTAGTGGAGGGCGTAAAAATTTTCGGCGCGGGCAGTTTGCGGGAAGTGGTGGAGCATGTTGATGAGACCAAGCCTGCCCGCAATGCTGCGCATAGCGTTGCAGGCGGGAAGCCGGCGGGACAGAAAGAAGATAAGAAGGCAAAAAAAATTTCACAGCATCCGCCCACTAAAATAATTTTTCCGAAAGAAGCCAAGAGCTCGGATTTCGCGGACATCCGCGGGCAAGAGGGCGCCAAGCGCGGGCTTGAGATCGCGGCGGCCGGCGGCCACAATATCGCCATGTACGGGCCGCCGGGCACGGGCAAGACCATGCTCGCGCGCGCATTTTCTCAGATCCTGCCGGAGCTCGGTATTCCGGAAGTGCTCGAGATTACCGGCATCCACTCCGTGGCGGGCGCGGCGCAGGGCGCGCTCGTGTCGAGCGCGCCTTTTCGCGCCCCGCACCATACTTCTTCCTATGTATCCATCATCGGCGGTGGCTCGTATCCCAAACCCGGGGAAGTGACGCTCGCGCACCGGGGCGTTCTCTTCCTCGACGAATTTCCGGAATTCGAAAAGCGGGTCATCGAATCCCTGCGCCAGCCGCTCGAGGACAATATCGTTTCCATATCCCGCGCAAAGGGCACCGCGGTTTTTCCCTCAAATTTTATTCTGGTCGCCGCCATGAATCCCTGCCCGTGCGGCAACTCGGGCAATAAACAAAAAGTCTGCATCTGCAAACCATCGGACTTGGCGCGCTACAAAAGAAAACTCTCCGGGCCCATCATCGACCGTATCGATTTGTGGGTTTCGGTCGGGAATGTGGATTACAAGAAACTCGGGGGAGAGGGCAC
>Ga0075892_108_pt1 | contig 9790 bp, 5 predicted proteins | sample RifGroA1_FD_68315 | JGI IMG/M metagenome (GOLD analysis project Ga0075892, IMG submission 68315) | Parcubacteria (Yanofskybacteria) bacterium GW2011_GWA1_48_10
TGTATCCCCGAACTCTATACCGCCTCCGCCTATATCCCAGTTGCCATGTTCATCTCTGCAATTTATGCCCCTTTTACAAAGCAAAACATTGCCTTTCCCGTCATGGCAAAAAAATACTACTCCAACCGCAACATAGTCAACACCTTTTTGCATATTAGATCTTTTCTTTTATATATGCTGCCAATTCCGAAACTTTCACCCGCTCCTGCTCGCCGCTGTCGCGGTCGCGGACGGTCACGGTGTGGTCGGAGAGAGTGTCGAAATCAACCACAATGCAGTATGGCGTGCCGATCTCGTCCTGCCGGCGATAGCGCTTGCCGATATTGCCATTGTCATCCCAGGCAACCCGTCCGAATTCCGCTTTGAGCGGGGCATAAACTTTGGTATTGGCGTATTCCACCAACTCGGGCTTGTTTTTAAGGAGCGGCGACACAGCGCAAATGACCGGCGCGATGGAAGGTTTCAATTTCAAATATGAACGCACTTCGCCGTCTTTTTCATCCTCGGAATAAGCCGAAAGAAGTAAGACGAGTATCGCACGATCAACCCCGAAGGTGGGCTCAATCACATGGGGAACCATTTTTTCCGCCGCTTCCTCGTCAATGTATTCCAGTCCGTGATTTTTTAGGTCGAAATCCGTCCGGTAAGCCAACCCGAACAACTCCTTCCGTCCGAAAGGATAATCGAATTCAAAATCGATGGTCCGGCTCGAGTAATGGGCGCGGTCTTCTTTTGGCACTTCCAGCTCGTGAACCTTGCCCATGTCGATACCAACTTCCTCCATCCACTCCAGCATTTCCCCTTTCCAGTATTCAAAATATTTTTCCCAATCCTCAGGACGGATAAAGTATTCTATTTCCATCTGCTCGAATTCCCGAAGGCGGAAAATAAAATCCCTGGGGGTGATTTCGTTCCGGAAAGCCTTGCCTATCTGCGCCATGCCAAACGGCAACTTGGGGTGAAAAGCATCCACCGTATTTTTGAAATTTACGAACATACCCTGTGCCGTTTCCGGCCGGAGATAAATAGTTGCAGCTGAGTTTTCTACTGCACCTATTTGCGTTTTAAATAGCATGTTAAATTTTTCTACCGCCCCCCAGCGCCAATCTGTTTTTGAGCAGTTTGGGCATTTTACATTTTTCTTATTTAAGTAGTAGCTTGCAACAACACCCGTATAATTTTTTGCTTCCTCTAAATTTCTAATGAAAGCTACCTCGGCGGATTCATCTTCTGCACTACCATCGGGTTCCCATTCATCCTTTCTGAATTGTTCATATGTCAATTCCGAAATAAATTTTTGATAATCTGACACATCAATAATGTTGTCAAACCGGAATCTTTTGGCGCAACTTGAACAAGTAGCAAGTGGGTCAGAAAAGCCAGCCACGTGGCCTGATGCTTCCCAGACTTTCGGATTCATTATAATGGCCCCGTCCAGACCATACATATCCCGACGAGAATCTACAAATTTCTTCCACCAATTTTGCTTGATATTGTTTTTCAAGGCCACGCCATAATGTCCCCAATCATAAGTGCCGGCCAGTCCCCCGTAAATCTCCGAGCCGGGGAAAATAAATCCGCGCCTTTTGCAGAGCGAAGCGATTTTTTCCATCAGATTATTTTTTTCTTCCTCATTCTTCATTTTATTTTTTACTCCGTGACAGCCGCGCCCATGGGCGGAAATAAGGGATCGCTGTCAAGCTGGGTGCCCAGCTCGACCTTGGCCGCCTTTATGTCTACATTAGCAAAATCGTCATGGCCGGTCAAAACCGAAGGATTTATGATGGCCGGAACCGAACCCACCTGCGACAGCGAGGGCCTAAGCGCTACCTGGAAAGAAACAGAACGCGCGGCCGCGGTTATGCCGGTCCCCCGGGCGATACGGCCGATATTCCAAATTATTTCTTTGGTGGAAGAATTATAAGACAGGTCCTCTCCGGCGGGTGACACCGGCCCTACAAAGCCTATCCATGCCGGCAGGGACGAACTGAGTTCCGCACCGGATATGCCGTTCGCGGTATTGGAAAGCGTCCAGACTATCGTATAGGTTGTTTCTTCTTCGGCTTGGGGTGGTATAGGCCCGCTATTCGGAAAGGCCCCGGAATAGTAAAGCGCTTTGGCTGAAAAACTCAAGTCCGAAATAAGGCGTACCACGGCCGAGGCGGAATTTTTCAACTCGTTGACCGAAGAATCCTCTGCGGACTGCCGGCCGAAAATATTAACCTCAATATTTATGGTAGGTTCGGCCAACATACCTCCGGGCGAGGAAAACAACGTCACAGGCTCAATCACAAAACTGACGGATCCGGAATCACCTGGATTTATTTCGGAGAGGTTGCGTTTGGTACTGCTGTCCCAAGTGATCTGATTTTTGGAAGAATCATAGTGCCCTTGCATAGAACGTACGCTCGTGCGGTTCCATGCATTGCCGCTGATTCTCGCCTCTATGACCACATCATCGACTCCGGAGCTTAAATTATTGGCATAGCGGACCTCTACATTAAGAGGTGTTTTGGAGTCTACCGCGAAATCTCTTTGTCCGACACCGTTTATGAAAATAGCCGTTTCGATAAACGGTTTTTTGATCTCAATGGTATGCCGAGTGGAATTGAAAACCACGCCAATCGATGATTTCTCCGTCGGGTCCTGGGAGCCGCTTTTGACATTGAAAGTTTTTTCCTCGCCGTCAAATACGTCGGTCATTTTGCCATAAATGGAAATTCCATGCTCCGCCCCCGGCGCTAGGTCGCCCAGATCCCAGACATTATTGCCAAAGGAAGGAACGGGCACCGACCTCACAAACTGAAAGCCGAGCGGGTAGTCCAGGGCTACTAAAATATTTTCCGCAGGACGGTTGGCGTTCAGACTCGTTTTAATGTTGAGAGTAATATCCTGGTTGGGGCTGACGCTCTGCGGTCCTTCTAACGTGAGGTTTATCGGCGTGGAATTTATATTCACATTATAAGTTTTTTCTTTGACAAAAATCGCGTTAGAGCCGGTTACCCGATATTCTATGGAAACCTTGATGGGGCGCACACTGCCCTGCTCGCCAAAAAGTACCAGCTTCAAGTTTTCGTTGCGCACGGCCCCGGCGGGAATCGTACCCAGAGACTCCCGAAGCCGCTCGGTATCGGTAGAAAAATTTTCCGTTGCCCCTTTCGGATACTCTATCAGGAGATCCACCAGATCAAGCGAAGTGGTATTCTTGTTGGCAATACCGATTACCAGATCAAGCTCTTCTCCGCCCGCGACAAAATTATTGCCGGTAATGCTGATATCTATGTTCTCATTGGAAACGGTATTGCTACCGGCAAAAAAAACATAAGCCGCATAACCCGCGCTCAAAGCAAAAAAGGCCAGGGAGATGACAAAAATCTTCTTAAACAAAGCTGTTTTCGTTAAAATTTTATCGGCCAGGCGGGCGACTGTTTCGCCAGCTTCCCAGGAATCGGACACCTTGCCATGGGACGAAGCAGAAAACCCGTCCTTATATTCAACTTTATTTTGGTAGTTTTTGCTGAAAAGCCGCCTTTTCAGGTCCTCGAGTTTGTGCGGCCTGTTATCATTTTCCCTCTCCATGCGTAAATTGTAGCATTTCAAGCTGAATTTAGAAAATTTCTTAATACTACCGGTGCCATATATTCCTACAACTGCGACTCCCGGAGCGCCTGATTTATCTGGCGCAGAGCTTCTTTTCTCGCGGGGGATATCCGGTACACTAGTTCCTCTTCGAAAGGCGACTCGATTATGTGCTTAAGCTCTTCGCCGCCAATATACCCGAGGTTGTGAAGCGCACGCAATACGATTACCACTTCAATGTTCCGCAGATTTTCCGCCGTTCCGCATCCTTCCAAAATGCAGAGACCCCGGAGAATATCCGCGAAAAGCTTTTCATTCGGCTCGGAAGCGGCCAAAAGGCGCCGGAGCAGGCGGGCGACATTGGCGAAAACCTCGAGGGTTTTGCGTTCTTTGGCAAGCCCCTCCAGAATGCCCCCGGGTGATGCGCTGGTTACCCGCCAATAATTTTTTCCTTGCACTAAATCTATTTTTACATAGGCGAAATCCTGCAAAATAAACCGTAGCTTGGAAGAAAGCTTGCGCACTCCCGTGGCCCGCGTGTGTATCATGCCTAAATCACGGGTGAAAATAGCATAACGCTTATCCGCCTCGCCAACTGGAGCGCTTTCTAGTATTAACCCTTCAGTATGATAAATATGGTGCATTTTATTTTTCCAGTGTAGCGCGAAATTCCAGGCCGCCGACTTCTATCTTCTCACCGCCGTTTTCAGTAAATTTTACCTCCGAGACCAGCACGGTTTTCTTCAGGTCTGCCTCGAATTTTCGGATGAGCGCTTGGCCTTCTCTTCCGGTATCAATACTCAAGACCACCACATCGCTCGGCGTCAATCCTGTTTTCTTTCTCATGTCCTGGAGCGCCCGGACAAGCTCGCGGTAATTTCCCTCTTCCTTAAGCTCCGAAGTCAGCTCGGTATCTAGCTCTAGTTCTGTTTCCAGGTTTTTGTCTTCTTCCACTTTTTTTATGTTGAGCTCCGCGGCAATTATATGCTGGAAGTTTTTCGGCAAGGTTATTTTCAGTTTTATCTGCCGGAGCGGTTGTTTTACCGGGAGGTTATGCATCTGCCTTTCCTTTAGGCCCGCGGAAACAATGCTCCGGACAGTCTTCATGTCGAGAATTATTTTCCTGACTTTGCCCTTTTGGAACACGAGCCTGATTTTTCCCGAAATATTTTTAGCGGGCCAGCTTGCGAGATGCACGCTTTCCTTGTCACCTGCTCTGCGGAGCCTCTGCCATATGTCTTCAGCGGCAAAGGGGGCGAATGGGGCAAGCAGTTTAGATAAAGTTTTTAACACATAATATAAAGTCTGCTTGGCGCTATTTGCGCCATCCTTGATGCGTTCACGGGAACGACGCAGGTACCAGGTCGACAAATCGCCGACGAAATCCCGTATAGCACGGACCGGTTCAAGCAGCTTGTAACTGTCCATGCTTTTAGTAATAAGTTCTGTGAGTTCATCCAGCCGGCCAAGAATCCAGATATCCAGGACATTTTGCGATTTGGGACGAGTGTCGCTCTCCAGAGATTCGTCTCGGTACAGTTCGTAAAAGAAAAGCACGTTATAAAGCAGCCCAAAAACCTGCTGCTCTAGTTGGACTACGGTTTTTTCATCGAAATTTTTTGACTCTCCGGGTTGATTGACCGAATACATCCATAGACGCAGGGTATCCACCCCGTATTTCTCGATCATCTGCCATGGATCCACAATGTTCCCGAGCGACTTTGACATTTTTTTGCCGCTGGCGTCCATTAGGTGCCCCAGACAGATGACATTCTTAAATGCCTTGCCGCGGCCCATCAGGATGCCCACGGCGTGGAGAGTATAGAACCATCCGCGGGTCTGGTCTATGGCTTCGGAAATAAAATCAGCGGGGTACCCGAGGCCCTCCACCCAATTTTTATTCTCAAAGGGGTAGTGGTCCTGTGCAAACGGCATCGCTCCGGAATCGAACCACACATCCATCACTTCCTTGGTGCGAGATAATTTCCCCCCACATTTACATACAAGGGCAACCTCATCAATATACGGCCGGTGCAGGTCAAGCTCGTAATTTTCACTGTGCGGCAAAGGAACAAACAGGTGCTCCCTCACAGAGGCAAGTTCTTGGAGAAGAGAATAAAAAACATCAAGGGAGCGTTTTTGGTCCAAGCCAGCCACCACTGCAGTCAACACTTGATTGGCCACTCCGTGAGACACAATAAGTACAGTCGCGTTCGCGTGTTTTTTATCAATATCGTAAAGAAATTCCCCAAAGCGATTTTTTGCATCTTGAAAACTCTCTCCTCCCGGGATTTTTTTGTCAAATCGCCAATCATTGCCCTGGACATAGTTTAAAAAATCATTTGGATTTTGTCCCGAAAGTTCGCCAAATTCAAATTCACGGATTCTGTCGTCAAAAATAATTTTGTCTGCAGGAAAGCCTGTGTGCTCCGCAATTATCTCTGCGGTTTCTTTGGTCCGTAGAAATGGGGAACAATATATGACATCAATTTTTTTGTTTTTCAGTTCTTGGGCTGTTTTTTGCACTTGGGCTCTGCCCTTTTCTGTCAAATTATGGATTTTTGCGTCAGATGAATAAATATTAAGTGCATTACTTTCCGACTCGCCATGTCGCATTAATAAATATCTGTTGCCGGACTTTTTTGTTTTAGCTTTGAGTTCGTCGACGCTGCCGATGACTTCGCGCTTTTTGCAGACTTCGCATTCCCAGACCGGAAGCGGCGTTCCCCAGTAACGCTCGCGCGATATGGCCCAGTCCTTGATTTCGCGAAGCCATTCCCCGAATCTGCCTTCCCGGATATGCGCGGGTTCCCAGTTTATCGTTTTGTTCTCTTCAATCAGCGCGGACTTTATCCGCGGATCGGACATTTTTATATACCAGGAATCCCGGGCATAATATATGAGCGGCGTATGACAGCGCCAGCAGTGCGGATACGAGTGCTCGTATTTTTCTTTTTTATACAGGAGTCCCCGATGTGCCAGGTCCTTGATGATATCCACCGCCACTTCCTCATCCTTCACGAATCTACCTTCAAACGTTCCCGTACCCGGCAAAAATTTACCGTCGAGGCCTACCAAGTGATGCTTTGGAAGTCCTATCTTCGTACCGAGCTCAAAGTCGTCCTGTCCGTACATCACGGCCGTGTGCACTATGCCCGTACCATCATCTGTATTAACAAAGTTTGCCGGATAAACTTTAAACATTTTATCAATCGGCTCTCCTTTCTTTTCCAGTTGCTCTTTTAGATACGGGAACAGCGGTTCATATTCCAGACCTACTAGCCCTTCGCCTTTCACTTCTTCTGCTATCTCATATGGTTCGGAAATTATTGAAAGCCGCTCTTTTGCCAAAAAATAAAGCTCGCCGCCCACTTTGATTTTTACATAATTGATATTTTCCCCTACGGCAAGCGCTACATTACCTGGCAAAGTCCACGGCGTAGTCGTCCAAGCGAAAATATATGTATTTTCTTGACCGACAACTTTAAACTTAGCCGTTACCGACAAATCCTTCACGTCTTCGTAGCCCTGCGCCAGCTCGTGCGAAGACAGCGCTGTGCCGCAGCGCGGGCACCATGGCACGACTTTGTAATCTTTATAGAGAAGTTTTTGCTCGTCTATTTTTTTGACAATATTCCAGAGCGACTCTATAAATTCATTATGGTAGGTAACATAAGGGTTCTCCTGGTCCACCCAAAAACCGATGCGCCGGGTAAATTTGTTCCAGATTTCCAGGTATTCCCATACGCTTTCTTTGCAGTCTTGGTTGAATTTGGCGATGCCGTATTCTTCTATAGCTTTCTTGGAATTGAGGCCGAGCTTCTTCTCCACCTGAAGCTCCACCGGCAGCCCATGCGTGTCCCAACCGCCTTTGCGGCGCACATGATAACCCCGCATAGTCTTGTACCTCGGTATCGCATCCTTAAAGGCCCGCGCCTCCAGATGATGAATCCCCGGTTTGCCATTGGCAGTTGGCGGCCCTTCATAGAAAACAAATTCTTTCCTGCCCGCCGAAGCTTCCAGTGTTTTCGCGAATATTTTATTCTCTTTCCAGAACTCCAAAATACGCTCTTCGCGCGACGCCGCCTCCGATGTTTTTGTTTTATTTTTTTCTTCCATATATCTTTATCTCATAAATGCGGTTATCACTGTAAAAAGACCGAGTATAATTCCGGGGAAGTTAGCCCAAAAAACATATCTCTCTTTTTTTAGATGCGCGTAAAGAGACCAAACCGTACAGTTTACGGTTGTAACAATTGGCTGAATGACGATGTTGGTATTGCCGAAAATATTATTTCTTGCAATTTCCAAAAGAGAAACAAACATAAGCACGGCTATGACTGTTCCGACAATCCCTAATACATGTGTAAGTTTGTCATTTTCCATAAAAACCCGTCCCCGTACAACAATTAATAATTGCTATACAAGGACGAGTTTTTCTCGTGGTACCACCTTGTTTTCCGCCAGCCGGCGGACTCTTAATTACTGCTATAACGGGCTTACCCGTCGGGTTCTACCTCGTCCCGCCATAGTTTTAACGACGGCGGATTGATTTCTTCCCGAGGCTCAGGGGCGATACCCCCTTCAATGCCTGTACTTGAATTATAACATGAACCCGAAAAAATTGGTAGCGCTTACATTTTCGCAGGAGCTTTTATGCCCAAGAGGTGCAAGCCAGTTTTCATGACAAAAGTAAAGGAGAAGGTGAGAGCGATTTTGTAGGGCGAAGTTTTGTCTTCCTTGTTCACTATTATGTTGTTGCCGTAAAAGCTGTTGTAAGCGCGCGCGAGCTCGATGAGATAGTGAGTTATGTAGTGCGGCTCATACTCTCTGGCTGCTCTCTCTACTATTTCCGAAAAGTGGTAAATGAGTTTCTCAACCTCCCACACCTCCTCCGGCGCGGCGTGCGGATCCGGCAGAATGTTCTCTTTTTTGGCTTTCTCGAGGACCGAGCTCGCCCGTGCGTAGGAATAGCATAGGTAGGGGCCGGAATCCCCATCGAAGGATATAGACTTGTCAAAATCGTAAATTATGTCCCCGCCGATGGATTGTTTTAAGATGGAATATTTCAGCGCAGACACAGCGACATCGGCCGCGATTTTTTCCCTCTCTTCCTCTCCAAACTCACGGTCCTGCATCTTCTCGGCGACCATCAGGCGAACATCATTCAGAAGCGATTCGCCGGTGATTGCGTTGCCTTTGCGCGAACCCATTTTGCCGGAGGCGAAACGCATCATGCCGTGGGTAATATGCGTCATTTTGTTCTCATACTCCGGATGTATGAGCGATAAAGCTTTGTATACTACCCGCATATAATCCGCCTGCTCATTAGCGGTAACGGTGATTGAAAGGTGCATGCCCGGGTTGGTTTTGAATTTTTCTTCCGCAAGCCCAAGCTCCTTGGTCTCGTATGTGGGCAATCCCTTGGAAGTGATGAAAACTCTCGTGTGAAGCTTCGGGTCATACTTCTCGGCTTTGAAAACCACCGCGTCTTCGGATTCTTCGAAAACTGTTGGTATGTTATTGCGAACTATTCTATTTCCAATGTCTGCCACAACACTTTCAAGAAAATAGTAATCGAATTTTGTACCCAAAATTTTATATAGGTCTTCAAAAGCCTCCATGGTCGCCTTAAACCCCCAGTCATAGATGCCGTTTACCTCCTCATCGCTCTTTTCATAAATTTTTTTGTTTATTTCGTCAATTTCTCTTTTGGCGCCGGGATCCTTTTCGTATGCTTTCGACCCGAACATGTACGCTTTGCCAATATTCTCGGCTTCCTCACTGTGTGTTGGTTTTCGTTCTCGCCAGTCAAGATTTTTAAGAAGTCCATAAATCGCCTTGGCTACGTGAAGCCCGACATCTCCCTGATAATTGGCACGGGAAACTTTAGCCCCAGAGTGCTCTAGAATGCGCGCGACCGACTCGCCAATGGCATTGGTCATGAGATGTCCGATATGAAACGGCTTGAATGGATTGGGATCGGTATACTCCACCATTATTTTATTGCCCGACAACATTGCGTTCTTGCCAACATCATCCCCTTTATTTAATATGTCTTCAACTTCATTGCGAAAAAACTCCGGAGATAGGTAAAAATTTATGAATCCCGGACCCGCTACTCTCATCCTTTCGATTTTTTGCGGCAGATTTTTTTCAAGTTCCGCAATAATCTTTTTCGCTATTTCGTTCGGTCCACCGGCTGGCGGAG
>Ga0075892_119_pt1 | contig 9610 bp, 10 predicted proteins | sample RifGroA1_FD_68315 | JGI IMG/M metagenome (GOLD analysis project Ga0075892, IMG submission 68315) | Parcubacteria (Yanofskybacteria) bacterium GW2011_GWA1_48_10
TTCAAATCGTTTTGACGCTTCATTGGCTTCGGCAAACCAGTATTCTCCTTTATTCGTGTATAAATATTTTACTTCTTTTTTATCAATTTCTGCTTCACTCACTTTGTCAGAGGCGTGGAAGGAGTGTTCAATAATTCTCCCGGTCAAAAGACTTCTTAACTTAGTGGCGTTAACGGGTTTTCTCTGTTGTTTGCGGAAAACATGCGAACTTACGACCTCATACGGTTCACCTTCAAAAACGACATATTTACCTTCCTTGATTTCGCTGTATTCGAGCATGAAAGCACCATTCTACGCATCCTTAAGTTTTTGTTGAATGTCTTTGAGAATTTGGTCGGAGATTTTTTTGTTCTCGCGCAGGAACTGGCGGGTGGCGTCGTAGCCGCGACCGAGTTTAACATCACCATACTCGTATGAGTTACCTGACTTCTTCATGATACCGAATTTCTCACCTAGCGCGATAAGTTCGCCCTCTCGCGAGATGCCTTCGTTGTACATCAGGTCAAATTCCGTCTGTCGGAAAGGTGCCGCCACCTTATTCTTCACCACTTTAACTCGGGTGCGCCCGCCCATAACTTCTTCTCCCTTCTTGATTTGAGCGATGCGGCGAATATCAAGACGCACCGAGGTGTAGAATTTGAGCGCCTTGCCGCCCGGGGTAGTCTCCGGGTTGCCGAACATAACGCCTATCTGCATACGAATTTGATTAATAAAAATGACAATGGTCTTGGACTTGGCCACGATGGCGGTGAGCTTGCGCAAGGCCTGACTCATCAGGCGCGCCTGTTTGCCCACGTGGTAGGCTCCCATGTCACCTTCAATCTCATCCTTAGGAGTGAGCGCGGCCACCGAGTCTATGACTATAACGTCGATTTTGCCCGAGCGCACCAAGGAGTCCACAATTTCGAGAGCTTGTTCGCCAGTGTCCGGCTGGGAAATCAAAAGTTCATTGATTTTAACTCCAAGACGTTTAGAGTACTCCGGGTCCATGGCGTGTTCGGCGTCGATGAAAGCGCAAATGCCGCCCGCTTTCTGCGCTTCGGCTATGACGTGTAGCGAAAGGGTGGTCTTGCCCGAAGATTCTGGCCCGAAGATTTCGATGATTCTACCGCGTGGCAGACCGCCGACACCGAGCGCCGCGTCAAGACCGATTGAGCCGGTGGAGATGGCGTTCACGCCCACTTTAGGCTTGTCTCCGAGCTTCATAATGGAATCTTCGCCAAACTTCACTCTGATAGCGTCAAGAGTGGTATCAATATTTTTCTTCGGCTCGCCGAAGCTCTCGGGCGTAGGCGGCTGCTTTGTTTTTGTTTTCATATTTTAATTTAAAACAATCCGCACGCTCTTTTCCGTTTCGCGACCGAAACGGTCGCGGGCCTTAACGGTCATTATACTCAAGCCGGGGGAGATTAACAATTTCTCGCTCCAGTTTCCCTCTTCGTCTGTAAATATCTGACGGTCGTTCAAACTAATCCAGGCGATGTTTTTTGATTGACCCTCCATGATAACTAGTGGGTCCTCAACCACATCTCCGTCTCGAGGATTCTCGATCCAAATCCGCGGACCAACCAGAAGAGCGCGTGCCTGGTACAAGGAGTAAGCGATAAGCAGTATTAATAAAATAATCAAGAATCCGTATTTCGGCTTGATATTGATTGTCATGGAATAATCTCTTCCGTATTCCTTTCATCCGGTTCTTCCTCCACATTGGTCGCTTCTCTTCCGATTACTTCTCGCGCTTTGGCTCCCGAGCCCGCGCCTACCACTCCTCGCTCCTCGAGCATATCCACCAAACGGGCGGCGCGGGCGTAGCCGATGCGGAGTTTCCTTTGGAGAAATGAAGTCGAAGCCTTACCGGCTTGAATAACGGTTTCTCTCGCTTCTTCGTAAAGTTCATCGTCGTCTCCGCCATAGGAATCATCCTCTCCCAATGGCGCCGAGAAGATGGCGCTGGAAGTATTTTCGCCGGAGAAATTAATCTCGCTTTGGAGTTCGTCGGCGTAAGTGTCGGAAAGGTACTTGGTGACCGCCTTAACTTCCTGCTCCGAGATGTAGGCCGACTGGATGCGCAAGGGCTTCGACATCTCCCCGGAGAGGAAGAGCATGTCCCCGGCGCCCAAAAGTTTCTCGGCGCCGGCCGCGTCAAGAATAGTGCGCGAGTCTATTTGCGAAGAGACTTGCAGAGCGATGCGCGCCGGGATGTTAGCCTTGATTAAGCCGGTGATGATATTAACGCTCGGCCGCTGGGTCGAGAGAATGAGGTGAATGCCGACGGCGCGGCTCATCTGCGCCAGGCGCACCACGGCGGCCTCCAGTTCTCTGGGATAAGTCTGCATCATATCGGCCAATTCATCTATGATAACGACGATGAAGGGCATTGATTTTTCGTTTTTGATATTCTGATGGTACGAATCAATATCTCGCACGCTGGTCTTTTCAAGGATGTCGTAACGGCGTTCCATCTCTTTGGCAACCCATTTGAGAGCCAAAATGGCTTTCTTCGGGTCGGTAATCACCGGGGTCAGAAGATGAGGAATGTTGTTATACATCGTTAGCTCGACGCGTTTCGGGTCTATCATAATGAATTTGAGATTTTCGGGCGGATTTCTGAAAAGGAGGGAAGTGACTATGGCGTGGATAGTAACACTATTATGATTTACAAAACCATTGCCGACAAATGAGTGTGACCCCGGCACCTCAAAGTCGTACCCTTCTCCGACGGTTTTTTCTATTGCCGTCACTTTAGCCCAGTAAAAAGTATTCTCTTGTATTTTTGAAACTTCCTTATATTGGGTCGAGTTCGATAGTGGTTTATAAAAGTCAAGAATTTTTTCTAATGCATCATAAGAAGGATTTCGATCACCGCTGGTATAACTTTTCAGGTTGTTGAAAGCGTATTTAGGAATAGGGGAGTTTTGTTGATAAAGCCATCCTTTGTTAGTTAACCGTGCGAACATTGTACGGTACATGAAAGAAAGTTTTTTGAGAATCGGCGAGAGAGTCGGGATAATGTTTCTGTTCGTGTTTCGATGGAGTGTCATCACCTGTTTTGCTCTAAGCTTCTCACCCTCTGTTAAGAAGCCGATTTCTTTCGCGTAAGTAACAAATTCACCTCCGTAAATGCTAAGTCGCCAATAACTATTTTCTTCATAATGTTTTACTTTCTTGCGGTGTACACTGCTTACAATGCCGAAATTAAGAAGCATGATCTGTAATTGCTGTAAGAGTTTTTTATTTGCCAATGTTATCTCCAGTCCCTTCAGAGTAGAAACATGGCCATCGTTTTTTATTAGACCTTGAATAAAAGCTTTAATCACTTCCGGTCGGGATTGTCGAATTGATCTCGGGATTTCTTTTTCTTGCGCTCCGGCCGATGTTAAGCCTAGATGCGCCAGAGACTCTTTCAAATGCTTGCTATGAACGATGACATCTTTTGCTTTATTGCTTCGGCCGGATTTAGCGATAATCGGCGCGGTGATGCCGAAGATATCTTTAAGTAGTCTTATATAGATATCAAGCACTTCTCCCTCCATCTGGGTATATACCACTCTATGTCCGATAGTTAAACCTCCATCGGCTGTGAGCAGGCCCATAAAAAGTCCCAGTTCCTTTGTCATAATTATCGGCGTTTTTATTTCTCTGGCTTTGTTTGTCTTATCCGGCGACGGTGTAAAATCAATCTTTTCTAATTCGCCAAAGAGCTTTGACCCGCGAGAAATTGCCACATAATCTCCGATTCCGATACTCCCGCCATTTTTCCATCGCATCGCAGGTTTTCCCGCTACCGGTGGCGCCGGCTAAGAGGAGATGCGGCATCCTGGCCAAGTTCGTGAAGTGCGAGCGACCGGCGATGTCTCGACCCAACGAGACTAAGAGCGGCAAAGCGCTTCTGGTGTATTGTTCGTCAGAGATGAGAGAGCCAAGGCCAATGATGGATTTGAGCGTGTTGGGAACCTCAATGCCCACCAGAGATTTGCCCGGTATCGGCGCTTCGATGCGCACGGGATGCGCCGCGAGCGCCAGTTCGAGATTATTTTGAAGCGCGAGAATCCTTGAGAGCTTGACGCCCTCGGCCGGCTTCAGAGCGTAGCGGGTGACAGACGGACCAATTGAAATTTCGTCCATTTCGACCACGATACCAAAGTTCATAAGAGTGCGTTTAATAAGATTGGCATTAGCCTTGATGTCGCCAACGCCCGGTTTACCGCGGTCTCCCTCGAGAAGTGAGAGCGGGGGAGGAATCCATTTTTTCCCGCTTCGCCTTGTGAGCATCGGCATAAATCCCTCGTCATGTTTCATTTTGCCTTCGCTCTTTAAGGTCTGACCTTTTCCCGCGAAGCTTGCTATTTCCACAGCCTTATTAATGGCGGCGTTTTCCATGGGGGCTAGAGGAGCAATCTCTTTCTTTGAGAAAAATTTCTTGATAAATGAAATAGCGTCAAACTTTATGGAAGTGTTGAAAATGACCAAGATTGAAACAACCACGAGCGCCAAAAGTATCACCGCGCTGAAATAGATATGAAAGTATGAATCCAACGGCTTGGATACAAAGTTCCCGATAATACCGCCCTTGTCCGAGAAGAGATTGACGAGACCGAGAGATGAGAGGAAAAGAACAAGCGAGCCGAAAATCTGTGGCATGGCAAAGTCTCTCTCTTGTTCTCGGAGAAACGATATCGCCAGTAGGAGAAATACTGCCGGCAGAAGGTAGTAGCCGAAGCCGAAAAGATAGGAAAGCCAATCATAGACGACAGTCCCAACTTGGCCGGCCAGACCGAAAGCTCCCATCATAAGGAAGATAGAGAGCACTTCCCAGTCACGGGTCTGTCTTTTTCGATTTCTTGCCATAACAACAAAAAGTTATTTCATAATAATAACACACAGCCTGAGCGCTTTGTTCATTAGAAGATAGTCTTGCAAAATTTGTCCCTGAACCCCATAATAGACCCAGTTGCAATAAAGGACAAAAGGTGGTATATTAAAGGACATACAACGAAACAATGTTAAAGACAGATGCTGCAAAAAAGAGAGAAAAAATTAGTTCGGCGATTTATCTCGTTACGAGTTTTTTCGATGATAAAGAACCTTTGAAATGGAGATTAAGGACTCTTTCCACCGACCTGATTTCCGAAAAAATAAAAGACAAATCTAGCACAGCCATAGAGGTACTCTCGCTTCTTTCTGTGGCCAAAACCGCGGGTCTGGTCTCTGAAATGAACTGTGATATTCTCATTCGAGAGTTATCTAAACTTGAGCATGGGGCAGAAAAACCTTTGGAACTAATGTTTACTCGTGAAATAGTCACGGATGATAGGATGAATTCATAAAGGACAGAATTGACGGGAAATCATCCCTGAAAAAGTTCGGAGCTATTTCTGTCAAAAAAAACAGCCGGCAAAACATCATTATTGCCATCCTGAAACGCAAGAAAGAGATTATGATAAAGGATGTTTCCCCTCTGATTGGCGGTTGCAGTGAGAAAACTATTCAGCGCGAACTCTCGGCTATGGTACAAGCCGGCCTTCTCAAGAAAGTAGGGGAGAAACGCTGGAGCCGCTACTCCCTCGCCCAGCCGAAGCTTTAGCGAAGGCGGGTCTTGCCTAATACCCATAAAGTGTGTATTATGGCGTTATCCACAGTACATTTGGTACTTGGCGCAACATCCCTTATAATACAAGGGCTTGCCCCGCGTAGCTTTATGCGAAGTAGGGCAAAAGTTGAAAAATTAATACCCGTGACGCGACCCGAACAAATATTAGAAATTATTGGGAAGCGCTTACGCATTAGAAAATAAATTAACAATGACAAAAATTAGAATTGCAAAGATTGCTGGAATCGCAGCAGGCGCTTCTCTTTTCCTCGGTGCTTTTGTACCGATGGCGGGAGCTGTGACAATCGCTGAACTCCAAGCGCAAATCAATGCACTTATGGCACAGCTGGCCATTCTTCAGGGAAGTACTGTATCAACAGTAACCTTCACTCAAAACCTGACTGTTGGCAGTAGGGGCACAGAAGTCACTGCGCTTCAACAGATGCTTGTGGCTCAAGGTCACTTGGTTATGCCGACAGGCGTAGCTATGGGTTACTTCGGCTCTCTCACGAAAGCCGCGGTAGCTAAGTGGCAAACAGCTAACGGAGTTTCTCCGACAGCTGGTTACTGGGGTCCGATTTCGCGAGCAAAAGCTAACACTACGACTACTACCACCACTACCACTACGACAGGCGGTATTACCACCCCTGGTGTAGAAGGTACTCTCACTGCTTCAGAGACTGCCTCTCCAGCTTCTGGAACGAAGGTCTATGAAGGTGGTTCCAAGGTAGACGTCTTAGGTGTTAAACTTGAGGCCAAACTCTCTGACGTTAAAGTTGAGAGAATCAAACTCAAGCTTGATGCCGCTACCAGCGGAAACTCCGACCAACAGTTCTACACCAAGATTGCCGACAATATCTATGTCATGGACGGTTCTACCGTCTTGGCATCAAGTTCTGATTACTACATCACTATCACGGGTTTCAGCGTTGTGGTTCCGAAGGGAAGCAGCAAGAGTGTTACCATTGCTGTTGACCCTAAGGCCAGCTGGGATTCCACTTACGATAATGATAGTTGGACTGTGTCGGTTCCTGTAGACGGTGTTCGAGGTGTTGATGGCGCCGGTATTAATCTGTACTCGCCTTCGACCCTGTTCGCCAACAACTTCACTTCAGCAGCCGATGTTGTTGACAGCGCATCCATGACCATTTCTCTCGCAAGCGGTAGTCCTGCTACCAGCCAGGTTATCGCTAACCAGGGTTCAAGTGACAACGAATACGACCTACTTCCTCTTGCCATCTTTAACTTCGCGGCAGGTAAGGACAACGTTAAAGTCACTGACTTGGTTGTCGACCTCGTTCGCGCTGGCGGTAACAATGTTGCCACAGCCACGACCGCTTACATCTACGATGGCAGTACGCTTGTCGGCTCGGCTACCGTTGCTGGTACATCCGCTACGGCTGCGAGCGCGACCTTCTCTAGTATTGACTGGGTTGTTCCAGCCGATACCACGAAGGCCCTGACCTTCAAGGTTGACATTGATGATGCGGCTCTCGCGGTTGACACTTACGCGGTTGACATCGGTGTAACGACCGCTGTTGCCACGCGAGTCACTTCGGAGAACTCTGCCGGTACATCTATCACAGAGACTGGCACTGCCCAAGGCAATACCATTACCATCCGAAAAGTTGGTCCGGAAATAAGCTTGGTTTCCAAGTCTATTACCACAAGTGGTGCGCCTCAAGTGGGTGGCACAACGAGTGGTACGTCTACCTTAACTGCGACCTTCAATCTCAAGATTAAGGCAGTGGGTGGTACTTTGACTCTTGGTACCGTTGCTTCCGGCACGCCTGTAGTCGCAAGCACTACGGCGGGTACACTTACTGGCGGGTCCTTCCACATCTACCGAAATGGTGCTTTTGATAGCACGATTTCGAGCGTTGCTACTTCAACTTCGTACAATGTTGTTTCCGGCAACTGTACTTCAGCCGGCGTGAACAGTTGTACCTTGTCTGATGGAGGCGAAGTTAGCTTCCCGGTTACTTTCTCGATTCAGGGTCGTGGCCCGACTACTGCTGGCGCAGCTCTCACGAGCGGCCTCTACGCGGTAGGCTTCGAAGGTATCCAGTGGTGGAACGCCACTTCTGGCGCGGTCCAGACGACCACCTTCATGGCCGGGGATAATGGCTGGAGAACTGCTGACGTTTCCTTCCCGTAACCTAATCCCTCGACTACGCTCGGGATTATCCTGAGCCCGTCGAAGGATAAGGATTGCTAAGGTCTACGCCCTAGTCGTAGAAAACAAAAACCCCGCTTCGGCGGGGTTTTTGTTGTCCACGGAATTGAATTGATTTTTTTCTGGGGGGGAGTAGAATTCATGCGTTAGTAGTAAATTAATAATAATTAAATTATGAATATAGTTAGCGATGATGGGATGACGAGAATAATCTCCGTTGTCCTTGCTGTAGTTTTTGGTGTGTTAGTCATCTCGCTTGTGGTCGACGCGGCATCGACCATAAGCACAAATATAGAAACTGGCGGTACTCTTAGTGTTACTGGCGCCTCCACCTTGACTGGTCTAACTTCAATGATTCAGGCCTCCTCAACTCGTCTCTCCGTCTTTGACACCGCGTACTTCGGCGGTTCGGCAACTACGAGCATCGACTCTACCGGCATCATTACTCTTAGAAATGGTGAGACAATCTCTAATGCGACTGACGGCACTATTACCTTCGGTCCTGCCGGTTCGATTGCCAGTACATCGGCCATCAAGGTTGGTGATGAATCGGTCCCGACCGTAAACGGTATGTCTTTCGGCTACTGCACCTTCTCTGACACGACTGTTGCGGCTACATCTACCGAATACTTCAACTGCACGACGACGCCAACAGTTGCTCTCGTAACGTCAGCATCGGGCGGCCGTCTCTTTGTCCAGGCTACCAGCTCATTCGATACAGGTTTTATCATTGAAGCGGCTTCTTCAACTGGAGTAAGCACAATCAACGTGCGAGTTCGCAACATATCAGGCTCACTTGGGGCTGCTGATACGAGTCTTGGGGGTACATCCCTTAGTTTCTGGGAAATCTACTAATGAGGCGCTTATTACCAGCTAATAGCGCATGCTCATGAAAAAATTATTACTTTCGGGCGTGGTTGCCTCGCTTCTCCTGCCTAGTCTTGCTTTTGCCGCCTATAACGACGTCTCTTTGACGACGGATGTTGTACTTTCTGTGAATGGAATTACAGTCAATGTGTCTGGTTCTTCTGCGACAATAGAGTCTATTGTAGTCGGAAGCACTAACTTTATAGTCACTGTTGAGTCTGGTTCATCGTTTCAAGTCACTGCTCCTGATCGCAATGTACTGGAGAAAAATAGCCAAGTCGGAATAGCGGTTGACATTTGTAACGGTACGAAGTCTACGCTTGGCTATACTACTGTCACAGGAAGTGATGAACTTGCCATTACGATCACGCCTTCGGCTACACTTTGTACCGGTCCCACCGCCGACACTTCTGGCGGTACTGGCAGTAGTGGAGGAGGCGGCGGAGGTGGTGGCGGAGGTGCCAGTGTTACCCTTGTTGTCCCAACGGTGAACGTGACTCAACTGACAAACGCGGAAGCCGTTGCAGCTATTAAAGTCCAACTGATTTCCCTCATCCAGCAACTCATCGTTCTCCTCAATCAACAATTACAGGCCATGCAGGCAAGCGGCGCTTACTAATCCTGATTCCGGTTTTTCATCCCTCGTACTCCACGATATTCACAGAGGTTAAACCTCTGTGCTGGTATAATAGTTTTATGGCGCGATCTCATATTTTTGCACCTGGTGAATATTATCATTTATACAGCCGTGGTGTTGAAAAGAGAGTTATTTTTCTTGATAACGATGACTATAAAAGATTCACCAAGATACTGTTCTTTTGTAATGGCAGTAAACCAGTGGTGATTAGGGACCTACCCAGAGGTTTAACCTTTGGGAAATATATCAATAAAAGGGGAGAAATTTTGGTGGACATTGGCGCGTATTGCTTAATGCCTAATCATTTTCATCTTTTGGTCAGAGAAAGGAACGAAAAGGG
>Ga0075892_117_pt1 | contig 8913 bp, 9 predicted proteins | sample RifGroA1_FD_68315 | JGI IMG/M metagenome (GOLD analysis project Ga0075892, IMG submission 68315) | Parcubacteria (Yanofskybacteria) bacterium GW2011_GWA1_48_10
TGCACCACCTCCAATCCATAATGTTTGCACCTGAGGATCAACCTCCTGGAAACGGCTTTAGGGCCATCCTGGTCACTCCTTATAATCGTACTGATAAAGGGAATGTCGTGTATGAGGAAACTTTGTTTTCACCAAGGCCAAACGACGCGAAAGAGACGCTCACCCGCGAAAAAAACCGCGTACTGTCTCAAGCAAAATACCGTTTTGTAGAAGTTGGCATTGACATTCGATGGAGTACTCTAACCGCAGAACCCTATGATGATACACAACAACAAATTACGGCCAATATTTCTTCTTTCCGTCTTGGGTTTCATATGTCAGGAAACATTGTAATCGCATCGGCACAGGGAGAAACTCTGGTGAATCCTCAAGATATAAATCGCAAGAAACTTATAAAACTCCTCATCGGTGCCACCAAAACACCTTTTTTTGACATCTCAACAAATCTTTACCCAAGAGAAACTATGGAGGAGGCCCTGCAAAACGGATGGCGCAGGGTAGACGAAGTGCTAGCGCGGAAGGAAGACGATCAGCCTTCAGTAGAATAATTAACGCAATCGCTTCAACCCCTCCACCGCCCGGCGGGCAGCAGGCCCGGGCCAATCGTTGCCCAACAATTCTTTTGGCAAACATGGGTCGGAAAGCACCGCCGCCACATACCGCTCTCGAATTTCCCGCACTTTCTTTTCCACATCGTTTTTCCCAATCACGTTCTTCACATCGTACCTCCCCTCTTTCTTTTGGTTTTCTTGAATATGAGTATGAGCACCTGTATGTTGCACTCCGCGGCCGCGAATAGCAACATACATACCCTGAAGCTGAGTTGCCTCGTCTATGATATCCGTGTACTCGTTTGCAAGATCATCCAGGTGCCATATGTTCTTAACGAGTGCATCGATGTTTCCTGCTAAAATATCCGAAACCTCCAAAACAAACGCAACGTCACCCAGATCGTACTGCTCTAAAAATTCACGCACATCCATGCTTATATCATACGGTGTAATCCACACGGACTCCTGTAACATGCCAAACCCTAATTGTTGGAGCTTATACCGCAGTGCATCCCTTACCTTCTTGTCTATCTCGGCAATATCAAACATCACCATGCGCCATCGTCTGTCCCATGGCTTTTCTGCCATAGATAACATCGGGAAATCTCTTATTATCCTTTCTTTTCCTGCGGAAGTAAGGCGAAGAAACACCTGATTCCCTTTTACTACTTTTTCGATATCGCCGGTTCTCAGCTGACGATCTACCACTCGCGAAAAATTATGCTTCCGGTACCGCTCCGGCACCCAACCATAAAGATTCTTTGAACCGGTGGCCATAATCCCAAGCGGGTCTTTGATATCTTCAAAGATATCCATAATGCCGGAAAGCCCCAAAAGCAACACATCACTCGGTCTTAATAGCTTCCTCATATCTCAAATAGTTTTCCTTTTATGTGTATGTTACACTTCGCGGCCGCGGAGTGCAACATACACTTGATGGAGTAAAAATTTGGTATGTTTTTCAAAACATGTAGAAATTTATTGCCTTATAGGGCTACTACCTTGCTCCCCTGCGCACTCCTGCGCTACAATTGATCCATGAGCAATATGGACAAAACGTACGATCCCAAAGCGGTGGAGGGCAATATCTACCAGATGTGGGAAAACGGTGGATATTTTACGCCAAAAATTGACCCCAAGAAAAAGCCCTTTACCATCCTCCTTCCGCTCCCCAATGCCAATGACCCCATGCATATGGGACATGCGCTCTTTACCGTACAGGATATCCTGGTTCGCTATCACCGCATGAAGGGTGAGCCTACGCTCTGGCTTCCGGGCGGCGACCATGCGGGCATCGAAACGCAGTATGTATTCGAGAAAAAGTTAGCAAAAGAAGGCAAAAGCCGCTTTGACTTTAACCGCGAGACACTGTATGGCATGATCGCTGAATTTGTAGAAAAGAATAAAAACATAAATCGCGACCAGATGAAGCGGCTTGGATTTTCCCTTGATTGGACACGATATCATTATTCCCTGGAGCCGGAAATTGTAACGATTGTTTTGGACACCTTCCGCAAGCTTAACGCCGATAATCTCGCCTACCGCGATGAACGCCTTGTTAATTATTGTACCCGCTGCGGCACGAGCTTTTCGGATTTGGAAATTAAACACGTTGAGCAAACAGATCCTTTGTACTACATGAAGTACGGCCCGTTTGTGTTGGCGACGGTCCGTCCGGAGACCAAGTTTGGTGACACCGCGGTTGCGGTCAATCCAAAAGACAAGCGATATGCGGCTTGGATCGGGAAAGAAATAGAAGTCGAAGGACTCCTTGGAACATTCAAAGTGACCGTTATCGCCGATGCCGCGATCGACCCAAAATTCGGCACAGGCGTAGCTAAAGTCACTCCGGCACATGATTTTACCGATGCAGAAATTGCCAAGCGCCACAACTTACCCAGTAAACAAGTTATCGGTTTTGACGGCAGGCTTACGGGTATTGCCGGCGGGAAAAAGTCGCTGCTGACTTAGTAGCCAAAGGTCTTATGGATCATATTGATCCTAATTACGTCCACACGGTTTCAACCTGTTACCGGTGCAGTACGGTTCTTGAACCGCTCCCGCTTCCCCAGTGGTACGTGCGTACCAAGCCTTTGTCAAAACCTGCAATCGAGGCAGTGAAAAAAGAAAAAACAAAAATTTTTCCTTTGAAACGGTTTGAAAAAATGTATTTTGATTGGATGAATAATATCCTTGATTGGAATATAAGCCGCCAAATCGTTTGGGGTCCGCGGATTCCCGTGTGGTATTGCTTGGACTGCAATCCCACGATTGTGCTTTCGTTTATTGATACATCCGGCCAAAAAGTTTCCGGCACTTATCAGGAATTAAAAGATGCGCACGCCCTTGAAGAAATTTCCAAAGGTTTGCAAACCATGATGGCGCCGCTTTCGGCGAACTATAGCCTAAATGACGCAGCGTGTGAAACTTGTGCCGGCAGCCATATCCTTCAAGAAACCGATACCTTTGACACCTGGTTTCTTTCCAGCCAATGGCCGTTCACCACATTGGGCTTCCCTGATAGTGAGGATTTCAAGTATTTTTACCCGACCGCTGTCCTTGATACCCTCTGGGATATTCTCTTTTTCTGGGTTGCGCGCATGATGATGATGGGCCTCTATCGCACGGGGAAGGTTCCATTTGAAGTCGTACATCTCCACAGCCGTGTGGTGGATGCCAAAGGACAAAAAATGAGTAAATCAAAAGGCAACGTGATGAACCCGATTGAACTCGTGGATAAATACGGCGCCGATGCACTGCGTATGGCACTCATCTTTGGCGCGGCACCGGGGAGTGACATTTCCATTTCCGATGACAAAGTCCGCGGGATGCGAAACTTTGCCAACAAACTATGGAATATCGGCAGATTCATAGAAATGAATCTGCAAGCTCAAAGCTCAAATGCCAAAGTTCAAATATATGATAAACAATTTATGACTTTACATGGCACACCCTGGCCGACGTACATTTGGAAAAAAATAAAGAACGCTTTAAAGCGGGAGACCCGCAAGCGCTCGCAATTCTTCAACACGTATTTACAACGATTCTCAAACTCCTCCACCCCTTCATGCCGTTTGTGACGGAGGAAATTTGGGGGAAATTGGGAAAGAAAGAGAATGTTCCCCTCATCGTTTCTTCTTGGCCGATGTAATTCATTTCTCTTTCTCTCGTTTTTTCATTGCTTGAGCATAAAAATCACCAATGGCCTGATTGTATGGGACAACAAGCTTAATTTTTCCAAAAAAAGCTATTTCCTCCTCTGGTGTCGCGGTGCTTAGTGCCGCATGCCTCACCCCGCCGGTAAGTTTTTCAACTCTTCCGTTTGCTCGCAACAGAAATCGTTCTCCTTGATCCTGTGCCCAGCCCACATCATACGAAATAAAATCTCCATGTGAAGATAAAGAAACTCCTTGAGTATCACGAAGAATATCTAAAAGAGGCAGCGAGAGTCTTATTTCTTGCACTTTTGGATCAGGTGAGTTTGCTATGATTTTATAAAACCGCTCTACCTCCTCGATAGTCATATCTCTTCCTTCCGGAACAGTTCGTTCATATACACGCAACGCGCCAGTTTTTGATCTAACATAAAGCACATGATTTTCAATCCATCGCACAATAGTACCCTTCTCTTCCCCTACACTCTCTATTGCGTGTACTGGCTTATTCTCGTAAAGAATATAATCCGGGCCATGTCCTTCTCGGGGTAAAATCGTCTGTAACACTGCGCTGGCCCCATGTCCAGTTTTTGATTTCAACCTTGTCTCGCTGGGTGTATCTCTTCCGGATTGTATTGCCGCAACAAAACCATTGTAGTAACCGTCTCGTAGAGTTGTCCCGCCTGTCTCAAATGCTGCCCACAAAGGAAGAGGCTGTGAGAGAAATTGCTCTATTGCTGTACTGTCTTCTCCTTCGCTCACCGGATCAAATGAAACTGCCGCAACTGGGTGTAATTGATATTTTTCACGATGTTGGGCTCTACCAGCCATTTCTTCAACAATCAGTCTGTCACTCTCATCTCCCCAAAGAGAGCTAAACACGGCGTCGATGTAGTATCTCCTATCGCCAACCTGAAGCTCTAACCAATTATGTATCTCTGGTGTACCATCGGTATCATGGTAGCCGCTGATAAACTCAACATACGCTTGTTGTTCCTGTGGTCCTGCTAATAATTGCGTACGGTTTGCGCGTGTAAGAAAAGAAATGCCAAATTTCTCTTGTAAAAATTCTGCCAAAATCATCGAAGAGATATCACAGCGCGCCTTGTCATTGTGAAAGGCATCATCGAGTGCTCGAATATACATATTCTCGATGTCCGCAAGAGCTTGCGGCACCGCATGTTGCAAAGATGCGCAATCAAGATTGTGTTGGGGGTCTGGGGATCTGGGGGTCTGGGGCTGTAAACTATCGAAGCCTGAATCAATAGGCATACTGATTTTAATATCCCGAAGGCGTTGCGGTCGGAGGCTTGGTCGGGATGATAGCGCCTTTTTGCGTTGCCCCCGGGTATCCTTCAAACGTCAGGCTTTTGACGACACTCTCAAACACCATGTGGTCACTTTCAAAATCCGCAGTAAGGCCCGCCGGCGTAAAGTGGTTGATTTCCAAGGATAACGTGTCGTTCACCTCCACCATGTACCCATGCATGCGGGTAAATGCATAGCCGGTTACTGTGCGGCCGCTGAAGCTGCCGGTAAACTTGACCGCCTCGCGGCCAACAACGGTTGATTGTTCCGTCGTAAATTCCGTGCCGTTGACGTCCGTTATGACCCTCCCGCGGAAATCCCGAAGCGCCATGCCGGGACCGCGCAGTGCCACGGTAAAACGCGTGCCGCCGGATAAATATGTGCCCTGGGACATACACGAGGTACCGTCGCAAATGGGCGAAAGCACATCTGCCGGCAGCTTAAAACTTATACCGACTGGTTGACGGGTCGCGCTGCTAATCACCTGATACACCTGCCAACCGCGATATGGATCAGTGGGCGTGGGGGTTACGCGCGCGGTCGGACGCGGCTCTGTTTCCTCAATCGGTTGCGTGCCCTGTCCCAAACCAGTAGGAAGATACTGCCTGATAATCGTTGACAGCCATATGCCCACACCAAACAACACGACAAACAGTAAAATATTACCGATAATTCCCAAAAACGATGAATGCTTTCTGGCGGAGCCAGATCCCGCTTCGCGGGAAGCCGCCGGCGGGTGTGGTGTGGTCGGTGGAATCACGGGCGGGGTTGGCTCCGGTGGAGCTGCCTGAGCAGGTGTCTCTGCCACCGGTTCAATCACCGGCGTTTCTTCGTACGCCAACGGCGTATTCTCTGCCGCGGGCTCCGCCGTTTGCACTGGTGTTTCTGTAGGTTGTTCGTCCATTATCTGTATTGTTCCATGTTCGTTTGTCTCCTGTCAATAAATCATCTGAAACTACGGGCAGTTTTTTGCCTTACGCCAGCCGGCAGTAAATGCGTCATCTTCCGTGCAAAACCATTGTTCGCCTTTTGATTCGTCAATGGACGTTTTTTCATACGACCCGCAGCCGGGTACATGATAAATCTTCTCCCCGCTACTTGAAATATTCCCCTTGATAACACAAGAAGATTGGCCTGCCCCGAAGTCGCGCTCCTCAAGAGCACCAGGCTGTAAGCCTGGGGCTTGAAGGAAGCGTACTTCTGGGGTAGTATTTGAGGGACATCCTCCCCACAATCCCCTGCTGTTTTCCCTCGCCTCTTTTTCCGCTTCCAAGAATTGCTGGCTGTACTTCACATCCGGGGGATACGTCGATGCATGCGCAAATCCCTGGCGGACAAGGGTGTCGTTAACCATTGTATTTTCAACGGACACATATCGCAAAAGCCGTCCATACCTATCGGTTTCCGAAACGTCACTCTCCAATCTTACTGTCTTACCGTCTACCAATCTCTTATTCTCTTCCATTGCTTCTTTTGCAAAACATTCCGTCGCTTTATCCGGATGCACCAGCTCCGGCGTATCGATGCCGATGTAGCGAAGTTTGCGGCCGTCCTCAAGTTCCACCGTATCGCCATCAATGACACGCGAAACGAGCACTCTCTCTTCTTTTGTTTCTCCAAGAACTGCGGTAGATGTAGCCTCTTTGGTAATTTCAACGGACTTCTGGGATGGTATTTTAGAAGAAAGAAAAAGATTAATCAGTTGGCTCGTCCCAAACCCGAGGAGAAATATCGCAACAATACTAAACGCCCAAAATATTTTTGATTTCAGCATACGTGCGGTCGGGATCAAGAATCGGATAATTATGGCCAAGGCCTTGCAACAGTGTAAATGTGGCACCAGAGATACACTCAAACATGATTTTTCCAACCGTCAACGGAACTATGCCATCATCCTCTCCCCAAAAAATATACACTGGTTTGGCAATGCGACAAAATTCATCCCGCAAGTCAAGCGATGGCAGTGTTTCCATAAGCCATGAAATTTCCTCGGGGTGCCGGCGCGCGGTGTAGAGAAGCGTGGCCGCGGCGGAGAGCGCCTGGGTTAATTTTTTTTGATCCCTCAAGTGATCCATAATATATTCTGCTTCTTTCATTTTTGCCCTCACCCAGCCGCGGGGCGTGATGGCAAACGGCAATCCGGGGGCATCCATGGCAACCACGCGTTTGCCCACACCTTCAGCCGCAAAAAGAAGTGCTAACGTTGCGCCAAACGAATGACCAACCAACAGTGGCGACTCGATCGCAAGTTTCTTTACGAATTCTTTGTATGTCCCCCCGGATGCGTGGGCGCAATCACGCGAAAATGCTTTGCAAGAAGCGATAAGAGCGGAATATACGCGCGCGGTGTGGCAAACGCGCCATGGAAAAATACAAGCGGCGGGCCGTTGCCGATTTCAAGATACACTAACTCGCCGCCGGAAAGCTCCACGCGCTTTTCTTCCATATCCCCGATTGTACCATCTCCACTCGCCATCGCGATGTTGCAAACCGCCAAAGATAATGATATTATCCTGTCTAATCCTGCCAAACCGAAATATTATGCCACCCAAAGGAGAACTTGATCCGCGAAATGCACTTCATCATTTACTCACTCATCGCCCTGATGGGATAACCGCTGAAGCAGACCCCTATGACGGGTTAACCATAGATGTTTATAACGAGGATGCAGGGCGAAGATTTTCCTTTGTATCAAGAAATAGACGAACAGATAATTTGGATGTATTTTCACTAGAAGTACGAAATATGTCCGGCGGATGGAGCTCAATCATCAGTGTATTTTGTGAACCAGATGGGACTTCTACTATTCAGTTTGAGGCAATTGCACTCCATTATCTTTATCCGTCCGAAATTGTCCAATATAAATCCGGATCCGTACGAGAAACGATTGGATGGCATGGCCGGAGTCGTGGCAGTACTTCACTTGAGCAAGATCGGTTGGCTATGGAAGATGCTGGGCATCTGCACATAAGACAATGCCCCATGATACTAGATACGGACGCAACAGCACAGAGATTTTTTGAGCAAATCGCTCGCGGGGATTTTTCAACGCCTCTAATATTCCCGGACACAGCTCCTCAACCCGCTGGGTCGATGGATCCTTAAGCTCTCTCTAGATATTGTCCGCTTTCGGGGTCAATGGCGATGATGTCACCTTCTTTGATAAATAGGGGTACTGCTACCGTTGCACCCGTTTCTACGCTCACGATTTTTTTGGCGCCAGACACGGTGTCGCCAGCGACGCCTTCCTCCGCCTCGGTGACGATTAACCGCACTTTTTTGGGGAAGCGGATCCCGACTGCCGCATCCTCGTTTACGAGAATTTGATACGTATCATTGGCCTTTAAGTATTTTACAAAATCACCGAGCAATCCCGCAGATATCGTGTATTGCTCATAGGTATAGTTGTCCATAAACACATACCCCTCGCCTTCTTTGTACAAATACTGCATTTCGCGGGTGTTGATGGGAACTTCTATCACCGACTCGCCGGATTTGTAGGTAAAGTCCTGCACTTTGCCGGTTTTGAGGGATTTGAGCCGCGTGCGCACAAATGCCGATCCTTTGCCTGGGTTCACATGCTGAAACTCCACAATCGCGTGCGGCTCGCCTTTAAACTCCACAAACATACCCTTGGCAAATTGAGCGGTAGTGATGGTAGACATAAACGAAAATGTCCCGTCTGGGACTCCTTTATTATCTCAAATTAGCGCGTCAATAACAAGAGAATGGTTACTTCACAAAAAAAGGATTATACACCGTCAATTCTGAAAATTTTTTAAAATCGCGATCGTTTGTGATAATGGACGTAATACCGTTCGATAACATGGTAGCGGCCAAAAAAAGATCTGCCGCATGAACACCCCGCTCGCCCTTAAGCTGCGTTAGATACTGAGCAG
>Ga0075892_111_pt1 | contig 7582 bp, 6 predicted proteins | sample RifGroA1_FD_68315 | JGI IMG/M metagenome (GOLD analysis project Ga0075892, IMG submission 68315) | Parcubacteria (Yanofskybacteria) bacterium GW2011_GWA1_48_10
AAATCCGGGCTTATTTCCCGAAGCGCCGCAAGCATGACTTTAAAATATTCCGACTGCTCGTTGCCCGTCATGATGATCGAAAGGTCATACGGCCACTCAGAATATTTAAGCGGCGCGAGCGCTAAATCTTTGGCCTCATACGTCGCATAACCTTCTTTGGACACAAACACGCGGGTATGGAGCCCCGCTTTTTCACCTCTATAAATGACCGCGCCGTCGCTATTTTCAAACACGCCGTCGGCTACATGTTCGCGAACAATCTGCATCCCCAGCGGCGCCACTTCGGACTCAAAATAAAACCGCTCAAATTTGGTCCCTAAACGCGCGTAAACGGTGTCAAAATAATCAAGCGACCACTTCCTGCCTTCTTTCCAAAAATTAAGCACTGCGGCATCCTGCGCATAGATTTTTTTGTTCAGCGCGACCATTTCAACCTTGGCCTTGTCGTCTTCTTCAAAGGCAGTTGCCCCGAGGGCATATCCGCGGCCCAAAAGCTTTGCCTTTTCATCCGCCGTCTTGCCCGCTCCCGATATATCTACCCCTTGGTTTTTCAATTCCCACAGCCCCCAGAGCGATTTTGCCACATGCATACCCACATCGCCTTGATAGTTTACGCGCCGGACATCGTGGCCTGCAGTTTCCAGTAAACGGCAATAACTTTCGCCCAGGGTGATGTTGCGCAGGTGTCCGATGTGGAATTCTTTAAACGGATTTGGGTCGGCAAATTCGACCATAATGCGTTTTGCGCTTTTTGCGCGGGAATATTCGTGCGGTTTTTCCGTTGTTTTTTGCCCTACGTTTTGTCCTATAACCGCTGCTTTTTCCCCTGCATCTTCACCCGTCTTTTCTGCCTTATCTGATATCTTATATCTTATATCTGACATCTCTCCCCGCTTGGCGGGACTCGCCTTCCCATAGGTCTCCCCTAATTTTAGCACTCGTTCTACTTCGGTGATAAGACTAGCCTCGGTCAAAAAAATATTTATGAACCCCGGAGGGGCCACTTCAACCCGGTCAACAATTCCCGCATTTGCTATAGTTTGATCTTTTGTGATTGCTTCTTTGATCGCAGCCGCAAATTCAAGTGGTGTTTTCCATTTTACATTTTTCAGTTTACATTTTTCATTCCCAAACGCCGCCATCGCGACATTTGTGGCATAGTCCCCATGCCCGGCATTTTCCGGCACGTCCACGCTCGCCGCCACCCCGCTCACCCCAAGGCTCGCCAGGGCGTGTTCAATAATCGTTTGGATTTGTTGTTTCATGGTGTTTGCTGCGGTCTAAAAAACTGCCCCAGGTCAAGCTCATACGACCCAAGTGTTTGACTGTCCAGCCATGCTGCCCACTCCCCTCCGCGGTGCCCCCACGACCTTTCATCTGCCGGAAACGCGAGTCGCACATCTGAACCGTCCGGAAGACCCGCACTATCCAGACAGTGAACGTCCATGCTATACCCCAGTTGCCGGGCCAATGCCTTCATGGCTACAATTTCCGGAATTAAAGTAGATAACGGAGTCACATAGGCCGAGAACGTTGGAACAACCCATAAAGCATTACGTTCTTGTTGTTTATCTATCCGAAACATGGGAAAAAATTTTCGCAAGTCATTATATTGCAACATACCCACAAAAAACCGCTTCGCCGAAGCAAAAATTGGGGGACGGGTCAAGTCACTCAAGGGGACCGTCATATATCCCCCTTTTGTGTCTTCTACTCCCCCAAGCACCCGCAACTCCGGCTCGCCGAGCTCGGGATGCTGCTCTAAATACTGCATCTCCGGCAACGCGCTAAGACGTCGCAAAAATATACCGTACCCTCCCACTCTGGGCGCAAAATCTGTTGATGGGCGCCCCCCAATCCCCGGATCACTCGTTGGACTATCAACATGTAGCCGATCACTCATAGTGCCTCCATCATAGCATAACCTCTTGGTTGTTTACATCCAAAATGTGCACTCGGCACGTAGCCCCAAGATACTGCCCGATGAGCTGTTTGGCCTCGTCCAGTGCACTGGCTAACGTGGAGTCGGGAACCGCGGCCGCCTTTTCTATTACCATAATCGCGCGCTTTGACGCTTCCTCAATCTTCGTCCGGTCCGCCTCGCGCCAATTCCACCGGCGACAAAGGAATCCTTTTGTATCTTTATAGATCACTTCACCCGCATAACAAACTTCTTCCGTATCGCTTCCCAAACTCACGCCTTTCTCTGTTCCGTCAGAAAAACCGAGTATAATGTCGCCGGTTGCTTTATCCATGTCTTCCGCGCCCACCGGAAGGTGATACTTGAGCGAAAGGAAGTTATAGAGGTCCACCAGGTTATTGATTTGCGGCAATGGCTTACTCCCGCCGCGTGCCCTGCGGAGCAGGGACTCAATGGATGAGCGAAAGTCGTGCGGATCACTGCCGAACTTCCGATAGATCTCCCGCCACGCGCTAATCTCCGGCAGGCTCCCCAGCTCTACGCCGGTCAGGAGTTCTTTTTGGCGCGCCTCTTCGGCCCGAAGCAAGCCCAGGATTTCCTCACTGTGTCCTCGGTTATCCATGCTATCAATGACGACCACACCGATATCCACGCCCGTAAACGTTTCAAATATCTTTGGTTCGACAGATAATTTCATAAAAACTTGACACGTTTCTTCATAACAGGTATGATGCGTCTATCACGATGACTGGACTAGCCTAAGGTTTCGACCGACCGCGAATGCCAGTCTTTTTTTGTTCTAAGGAGTCTTTCATAAGATCGATACGCACGATATACTGTTTTTGATTGAATGAACGGAGCAAACTAGAATAGTGTTTCGTAGGTGCAAAAATCTTGAGCAACTTCCCCTTTCCTTCTAGATATTCAATGAGGCAGTGAAAATCGCCATCCCCTGAAACAATAATGGCTTGTTTGTAATTATTAAACTGGATCATTGCATGCAAAACCAATTCGGCATCTACGTTACCCTTTATTACTATTTTACTGCCTACGTGATGTTGAAGCGTTGGTTTAAATATGAGAATATAGTCACATTCTTGCAACAATGTGTACAGAGCTTCGTTTCCTGCCACCTGACCAATAAACAGGTATGCTTTGGTGACATTATATTTGTTACGCAAATAGAGTCTAAATTTTCTCCAGTCCAGCTTCCATCCCTGTGAACGAACACCCAAGTTCAAATTTTGACTATCAATAAATGCGAAGTTGACGAGTTTTTTCATCGTTTTTTATTTGCAGATTTCTTTCCCGCCTCCATCATAGCAAAAGTCAACGCGCTTGCCTATTCACTGCATGGTTCTACCTAAAAACCACATTCCTCACAATTTACCAGCCACTGTTACATCTGAAACTTTTGTCGCAAGCATTATTTTCGCTTGCTGAAGCTTCTGTTTCTTTTCATTGAGTTTTTCTGCGATGTTTCTCACTTCTTTTTTGATCTTTTTGATCATCTTTTTCACCTGTTTGGGTGCCGGACCTCCAAGGCTCGTATGAGCCATGACGCACTGGCGTGCAGAGGCCACTTCATCTATCTGCTCCTGCGTTACCTCGATAGGCTTTTGTAAAACCTCTATCGCTGTTTCCCGAACTAAACCAGGCGTTAATTGTGCAAACGATGAGATAGCTCCGCTTTTAATAATTGCTTTCACCACATGATATGCCTGGCGGAAGCTCACCTTCCCACACACCGATAGCTGATTTGTCATATCCGGAGCTGATGCAAAATTTGTATTGGCAAGCTCTTCCATACGGGCTTTGTGTGGCACGAGTGTGGACAACACCCCGGCAACAACCGGAATAGTCTTTTCCATATATGCAAACGCTTCAAAGAGCGTCTTTTTGGTGGCCTGTGTATCGCGGATATACCCTGACGGAAGCGTATCTATGATCATCACGGTTTCCAGTGCCAATGCCGGAATTTTCGCCATGGTGGCACGCACTGCCTCTATGGCATCGGGGTTAACCAGATTTGGCTGCGCCGTACCGCCCGTGGCGTATGCGCGACCAAGCTCAAACAATCCAAATTCCTGACCGGTAAAAATGATAAGCTCACTCATCGTCCTTCTTATATGCATTGCAAGCGATGAAAGTTCAAAAAGAATTTTGGCTTCGATCTCTCCACGCTGATTAGCGGTATACAAGCTATGCGGTGTGGGAGCGGCAAAGCCTAACAACTGCGCTGTATACGCACGGTCTATGGGCAAATGCGTTCCTGCCATTTCCGCAATTCCCAATGGACAGGTATTTACTATGTCGTAGCAATTGGCAATTTGCTTCACATCATCAAGAAAATGAAATGCTTTTGCGCTCATCCAGTGTGCAGCGGTAATGGACTGCGAAACCCGCAGGTGTGTATACCCCGGCATCACAGTGTGTGTTTGATGGGTGGACCATTCAAGTATTACCTTTATCAACCCCAATACCATCTCGCACACTGTGACAATATGATCGCGCATCCACATCCTCGTATCCGTGTACACCTGATCGTTTCTCGCTATCCCAAGCCGCATATACCCGCCTACCTCTATGCCATACTGTGCAATGAGTGCTTGTTCGATATTACTATGCACATCTTCAAGCATGGGATTGAGCTTATATATACCCTTTGAATGCTGTGTCTTGATCGTCTGTAAACCCTCAAGAAGGGATTTTCCCACCGATTGGGGTATAAGCTTCTGTTTAAGCAGCATAACTACCCATGCCGCATTTATTTCACATTCATACTGCACAAACTGTTCATCCAGTATCACATCTTCCCCACCGGCGTACGCGATAGCGACGCTGCCAAACCCCACGTCTTTGGCATCTTTCCAAAACGGTACATCAGATGTCGGTTTCATACATACTCCTTTATGCCTGCACCCGCAACACCAAGGTAATTGGCAAATACCTCACTATGTTTGCTTGCGAAGCTATATTCCTCAAACCCATAAGGCACCATGTCCATGCCCTCACGGAACGTCAAACTAGATGCGTCTATATTTACCAGTGACGCTTCGGCACTACGCTTGACCACCGTCACCATGCCCTTGAATAATTTCAACGCTATGGTTCCATTGACATATTGCTGGGTCGCGTCAATAAAGGACATCAGGGATTTGGCAAGCGGGCTATACACCTGTGCATGATAGACGAGCTTGGCCCATTTTTGATCTATCACCGTGTGTTTAAACCAGAGCGTCTCTTTCGGCAAAACAAGCTTTTCGAGCTCTTTGTGCGCATACAGAATCGCCGTAGCCGCCGGGAGTTCATATACCCATTTGAATTTATTGCCATACAATCCGTTTTCCAGCATATCTACCCGCCCAATACCGTGTTTCCCCCCCAGCGTATTGAGTGACAGAAATAGCTCGGCAAGCGAAATTATTTTTCCATTGAGTTTCACCGGAAGTCCGTTTTGAAAGGTTAATTCTGTGTAGTCCGGCGCATCAGGCGCGTGTTCAACTGGGACAGTCCATGTATAGGCTTTTTCCGGAACAGATTTACCGATGTCATCAATATCACCATAGTTAATGGCGTTGGACATGATGTTGTCGTCATAACTAAACGGGTTATCCGCATCCACCGGAAGCGGTATACCGTGATCTTTAGCAAATGCCACTTCGTCGCGACGTGTGGGCCACCAATCGGTAATGGGCGCTTCCAACTTCAAGTTTTTCGGCGCGAAAAAATTAAGCACCATATTAAATTGAAATGCACCAGCTCCGCGACCTTTATTGCCGTGGGCAATGGCATCGACGTGAAGCTTTTTGGCTATGTCGATGCCGAGCTTTGCCTGCCAGGGACGGGCAATCGATGTACCGATCGGATAATAGTCATCGTAGTATCCGTTGGATTTGATGACCTGAGAAAGGTAGGTATCGGCAAATTCCTTTTTGCCATCATAGACATACGCTTTGGAAGCCCCAATGGTGAGGGCTTTTTTGGCCATGTTGTGGGCCCATATGGCATCCTGACAGATATCCACGGAAAACGTGTATACCGTGTAGCCATAATAATGTTTGAGCAGATACACACTCACCGACGTATCCACCCCGCCTGAATACAACAACAGACAAGTTTTGCCCTGTTTAGCATTGTTTTCTTTTTCTTTTGACAGAACTGGTTGTTTATACATATATGCTCCTTTCAACATATCCTCCTGTGCTTCCTTAAAAGGCCACCAATCCCAGTACCAAGCTTACTTGCTCGCAGGGCTTACAGCCGTGCCTCGCAAGAGCGCTGGTACGGGATTGATCGGCATCTAGGCTCGCAAATATGAATTTGCTTGCCAAGTTGCCATCAAAAAAAACCGTCCGCTCAAGCCTCAATCCCTAAAGAGGGATGGAGGCCCAAAAGGACGGTTCTCGGCCAGAGGCCGACGAAGCGTGGTGCCACCTTTGTTTTCCCGACGACGATTCTATTTGGAAATAAAATAGACTCTGTGTTATCCCAATGGTCTCGGGATGCCTTTACAGAGTTCTCTCGTCGGGACTCATTTGTGAAGCGTACTTTCCTTGCGGATTTTTTCTGCTTCCGGCCAGGTACCATTCGGTACCCGGGGAGGTATTGTATAGTACCTCCCTCGGGGGCTCGAGGCACAAGCAGTTTACATGCTTGTACTTTCCCCGTCACAGCCTATTAAATTGTCAGGTTTCTAGTTTATCACCGGTAAAACTCCGTGTCAAGCGGCAAAAATAAATTTACTCTTTTGGAACGCCATCACGTACTAAACCACTGCGGTGGTAGGGGAAAAACTCGTCAAAAAATGCGGAGTTGTACACTTTGTCTCTGAATACAATCAGCTATCCCTTGTGCGTATTCTGCCGAGATAACGATACTTGTACTTGTGCGTGGTACTCACTATACCCCACCATCAAGACGTGGTCCATATGGAAATGCATGGGAAACCACTTCTTGGAACAGTTCAAGGTCTGCACTGATTGCTGGTTCATTGAGCGCATTAACGACACCTTGTCCATGCCCGATTTTAAATAATTGCATGACCGATCCGTCCGGTTGCCTAAGCTGGCAATCCACTCTCGCTATTTCCCCAGGACTCGATGAGTCTCTGGATTGTCCGAAGTATGCCTGAAGCCGTATGGAGAGCGGTGTACCTTTTTCATAAATCTCCATCCACCGAGTTACCAGATGCGGCTGTCGAAGACGCGGAGGTGTATTCCCCTCAACCGGCGGGTTGCCATATGCCCTCACTGCGGCATCTGCCATGGTTGCAAGCGATTGCTGTTGTCGTACATAATCACGACGTTCTGCCTCATCTGTCCTTCTTTGTTGTAGTTCTCTATCCCACTCTACGCAACACTCCTTTAGTTTCCAACCTAAATCGCCTTCATATGTTGCCATACTTCCTCCTTTATACACCTTTATACCAAAACAACCGCCTCTTTTTGGCAGTTGTAACAATATAGTGTTTATACTGTACCTTATTTCACCTTGTCAAGAGATCAATACTTGTACTTCCGCGCCCCACTCGCTATACTTCCCTACATTATGGCACGTTTAGAGCGCAGCCAAGCCACAGATCCAACGACTGCAACGATCCACGATCGGGTCCGGGATTTAACAAACCAAGGCTGGTATGTCCCGTCCGAAACCATTCTT
>Ga0075892_112_pt1 | contig 7343 bp, 2 predicted proteins | sample RifGroA1_FD_68315 | JGI IMG/M metagenome (GOLD analysis project Ga0075892, IMG submission 68315) | Parcubacteria (Yanofskybacteria) bacterium GW2011_GWA1_48_10
ACCTAAAACCAAAGCGGCTGTAATCAGTTACCAAGTATCCCATGGTCTCTCCGCTGACGGTGCGGTAGGACCGAAGACCAGGGCGGCGATGGGGAGGTAGAAAAACGTTCTCGTTGACCGATTGCTAAACTCTACAGGGAAGAGGTATAATTTGGGGATGAAAAAAATCACGCTGTCTTTAGCCGCATTTGCCTTACTATTATTGGTTTTTGGTTCATACAACACAGCCAACGCTACAGTCTCAGCCGAAGAGGAAGGTTGCCAAAGTGGCTGGGCATTTAATCCCTTCACCGGCATGCCATGCTCGGCGCCGACTCTTCCGCCGGGATGTCTGCCGGGATATATTTTCAGTTATATCAGCGGACAACGCTGCGCTCCGTATCCGGTACCCATGCCTACGCCCGTGCCGCCTTTTCCTATGCCCTCACCCATTCCGCCAACCCCAGTCAACCCTATAGTCATTGAAGGAGTAAGCGGTCCGCAGAAGCTTGATGTCGGCCAGAAGGGAACCTGGAAAGTAAAAGCCCACGACGAAGAAGGCCAGGACCTTTCTTATACGGTCAAATGGGGAGATGAATATGTAAACGTAATATTCAATGACAATATGGCAGCAGTTCCTGCCTATTTGGTCCAACAGTCTGCAACTTTTACCCATACTTATACGCATGCCGGAACTTACTACCCGAACTTTACGGTTTCCAATGATTACGGAAGTGAAAACACGAGCTTGAGTGTAAATGTGGGGAATACCACAAAGGTAAAAATTGCCTGCCCCTCCTTCCCATGTTTTTTTGACGGCAAAGCCATAACCAATAACTGGGCTTCCGTGGATACACCGCCGTCCCATGTTTCTGCTGGTTACCCGTACGAGTTTACGCTTAAAAGCCCCGCCTCAGTTCAGATGACCCTTAGATCGAATGTTTGGCCCGCAGATCCAGATGCCAAGAACACGATGTTTGTCGAACTAGACGACAAAATTATTTTCAGGGAATCAAAAACTTACGAACAATTCATTGCGGATGAACAGTCCGACGACACAACTGACATTATTCAGCTGGGAAAGTTGTCCACAGGCAGGCACGAGATAAAAATTTATGCTTCTCCCGATCCCAGGCATTTCCATTTTGATTGGTTTAAATTAGATTCTTCTGGCTCTTCATCTTCCGTCACTGTTCTTTCCCCGAACGGCGGAGAGACATGGCAGAAGGGCACAACCCAGACGATAAAATGGAGAGACACAAATGATATTTCCACACACGAAATTAATATGATCGGCCTTGATCCTTATACGGGCAAACGAAATAGCTACTACACTATCGCCAACACTCAGGGCTCTTCATACAATTGGCCAGTAGGCAAAACTTTGGATGGCAGCGTTGTTGTTGATGGTTCCTACATACTTCAAATTTGCCAAAGCAGCAACCACACAGTCTGCGATGAAAGCGACAGTTACTTTAAGATAGTGAGCGGCACGACCACGAATCCCGTGATCACTGTTTTGTCTCCGAATGGTGGGGAAACTTGGCAGAAGGGGACTACCCAGACGATAAAGTGGCAGGATGCCGGTCCTACTCCGGTCTGCGCGCCGGAACGCTACTGTCAGTCGCCGGTCTACGACATAACCTTAGACTCCGGCACAATGTCTCGAGAGATCGCCAATGATGTGAGCGGCGCGTATTACAAATGGACAATCCCAAACTGTTACTCAGGCAATGAATGCTCCTCGAATTTTGATGTTCCGACAGGATCCTACAAGATGCGGGTATGCCGTTCAGACGGTTCTTACTGCGACACGAGTGACAGCTACTTTAAAATTACAAGTGGAACGACAACCCAACCGCTAACTCTCAGCGCCGAGCGGCACAGCGCGAGCCCGTACGGGTACATCAATTCCGGCTCTAACGTAGAGCTCCTTAGATTTAATTTGTCAGCCAAAGGGCAAGATGCAATAATCCAAAAATTTAATCTTGAGCCCGTAGGTCCCGCTGTGGCACACGTATCAAACATCAGCGCCTATGTTAACGGCAATTACATAGGCAAGTTGTCTGACCTGACCAACACCAGTTCTTGGTATTACAAAGGAGTCATCAATATTTCTGATGCTAATGGTCTGGGCGGCCTCGGAATGAGCCAAGACGATGTCGTGGAGATAAGCATCCGAGGAGATGTCTCAAGTTCGTCCGCGGCGGCCAATGCCTGGATGTGGATAAATCTTACCGGAATCAGGACTGATCCAACCACTCCAGCCGCGTCAGTTTTCGGCCTGCCAGTGTATGGGCATCAAATAAATATTTCTACTGGCCCAACTATAACTCCTCCGCACGAAGACCCTGTAGTTTTGGGTGCGGAATCTTTTACCTTTACCCAAAAACTTGAGATGGGAATGGAAGGCAACGAGGTAGGAGAGCTCCAAAAATATTTGGCTGCTAAAGGTTACTACAGCGGAGATATTGACGGGAAATTTGGCCTTAACACGGAGAAGGCCCTCGTTTCTTTTCAGATCACCAACGGGCTCAAAGTTGATGGAATAGTGGGCACGGCAACTCGAGGCATTCTAAACCAGTAACGCTTTCAACAGCTCGAATTGCTAAACTCGGCAGAGGGAGTATAATTTAGGTATGAAGAAAATTCCTAAAAGCGCTTTTGGTTTGTTTATTATGGCCGCGTTGGTTTATGCCGCTCTAGCCTATCCTCTGCCAACTGTCGCTAAAACGAGAAGCGTTTCTTCAGGCGAGCCGGTAAGTTTCCCTTCCGGTGAAACCACATATACAATAACTACATCCAAAGGACCTATCACCGCTTCGTATAAATACGCGCCGGCGATAAAGGACCTGATATTACAGCAGCAGAAGATCGGAACCTATCTCGGCAACAAATTTAAGAGCATAGTCTGGACTCCGGACGGCTTAGGTGGTTACTCTGGTCCCGTGGGACGCTTCGATATTTCCGACCCTTGGAACCCTAGAGACGCCGGAATCGTGGGATTGGTCACCGGAGGCTCAGGAGTAGCCGGTGGCATACAGCCAGCCAGCCACAAAGGTCCGTTTCAAGGCACCATCTCTGAATCGAAATTGAGGGCTGGCGATGTCGTGTTTGGAGAGCTTGCCAACGGACAAGGGCGTTTTGCCTTTGACTTTGGTGGAGCATCTGGAGGAACTACTCCACCGCGGGATCTTAACCCCGTCATTTCTCTTGCCCCAGGACAGGGTGTATCTATCGGACAGTTGCTTGAAAATCGGGTTGCTGGCGACGCCAGTGTCGTAAGCGGAGCGCGGACAAAACAGCTAGGGTCTGCAGTCATTGACGCAACTGCAAGCGGTAAATTTTTCTTATTTTCCGGCGGTGCGACACTTCAAATAGTAGATCTAACTAATTTAACTGGTGATGTCTCGTATGGTTCCGCTACCCTGAAACCCTTTTCTTCCGAACCTTGGCCAAATATCACCGAGCTCCATATAGTAGAAGTGCCGGGAGTGAAAAACCATTTTCTCGTAGCCAGAAGTGGCGAGCAGTATGCCGATGTCACGGCAAAACCAGTTTTTTACATTGGAGAAATTAATGCTGACACCGGAACCTTAATTCGTCAAAACTCTTTTACTCTGGGTATACAGGGAATAAATCAATCTTCCAATTTCGCAAAAGTCTTTCCCGGTTCTGGTCTTCAGTCTGCCAGTGTGAACGGTAAAGCGTATGTCTTTATGAATGAAACCTTGACCGGCGCTTCCCGTGGCTCATCGTTAACCGTTCCTGGAACTTTAAAAATAGCTGCGTATCAATTTGACCCACTAACTCTTACATTTTCCAGAAAAGGAGATGTGACTTTAAAGAATGCTCCGTATCTTCCTGCTGAAAATATTGGAACCATTCGTTTCCAACTTGCTAAAACAGAGAATGGCGATGCGTACCCGATGCTTGCGTCGTGGAGTATTTATAAAACAGCAGTACCTTATGGACCGCACCTATACAGCATGAACCTATACAGTCTAAAAGATATGCTTGATTCTCAAACACCCTTTTCCATTACTCCTACTAGCGCAGATGTAGTAATACTCGAAGAAGAAGTTACAAGACCTCTGACTATGGGTCAGGTAGAAGTCAAACACATGGGGTTTGGCTACAGTGTCGGCGGTCCTGGGCCTAGCTACAACATATTCCTTAAAAAAGAGGGGGGAAAGACCAACTTTTATTTTTACCGCGAAGCTTTTATGTTTGACGGGCGATCAAATATGTCCGGCTTGGGCACACTTTACTACATATATCAAGTCGGCTTGGACGCTTTCGGCGATGCCGGCCATTACTGGACGGGTATTAATGGGCCCACGACCCTTCGCGTGGACAAGATCGATGTCAGCGGATTTACCGGCGGAACTTTTAGCACCAATCCCACTGATCCTACCACACCATATGTTCCTACGCCTTCCTCCGGTTCCTGTGTTGCCAGTCTGACTTTCGATAAAACAAGCGTACCCTACAGCGGTTCCATGACCGAGACTTGGACGGTAAACGGAGCGGACGTAGGCCAGGCCTACGGGGATTGCGGCGCGGGAATAGTACAAATATCTTCGGGCCCGCAGTCGTATACCTTTAATAATCTTACCAAAACCATGACCTGCAGGGTCTATGGCAAGATAGCCGGCCAGGAAAAGTGTTCGGCTTCCGCCACGGTTATGGTAGGCGCGGCGCCCTCGGGCGGGGGACCGGGAAATGGCGGAGGCACAGATGTGCCTCTGAATCCGGATAACAATGCTCAAGGTACAGCGTTTCAATATTACTACAGTAGCGAAGAAACCTCTCCCAAGAACGATTCCGGTTCCGTTACCCTAAGGCGGGGCTCGAGTGGCGCTACGGTCAGTGCTCTCCAAACCTTACTTAACCAGGAAATCAATGCCGGTCTCTCCGCCGACGGCAAGTTTGGACCTAAAACAAAAGCAGCCGTAATAAATTACCAGCGCGCAAACGGTCTCGTTGCGGACGGGCTAGTAGGTCCGAAGACCAAGGCAGCGCTAGGTATATAAAAACTCCCGTCGACTCTATATATTTTATTGCTAAACTCGATAGGTAGAGTATAATTTAGGTATGAAGAAATTTACCCTACTTTTGTTAGCGCTAGCCTTTTCTGTATTAGTGGCCGGTACATCAGCGGCTGAAACTCATCCTTCCGGCAAGCCGGTTCAGGGAACTTTAAAAACCGATAACCCTTGGACTGTCCAAGACGGTGAAAAGTATTGGTTTCAGTTCTCTGCTCTCCCCGAGAATACTCAGACCCGGCTTTGGGTAGACAATGGAGACGGGAAGGGATTCCAAGATTTCGGCATTTTTAGAAAAGACGAAGCATTACCGGGTGTACACAAGACTCTGAATTGCTCAAGGTACGAATACTTGGAGCCGGGCAAGTTGTTGTCGGTAGGCAATCGGGATTTGTTTGTGAAGTTTTATTTGGAATATGTAGGTTTGAATAAAGTTTCCAATGTCTCATGGTCCGTACATGATTGCTCCCAGGCTCCTGCACCGCAGTCAACTGGTAATCCCATCTTTCCTTATACTTTGGAAAGCGTGTACGGTAGAAATAATAATTTGCAACCTTTTCCGGATGCTTATGCTTCAGGAATGTCTTCCCCCTTGAAGAAATTTGCCGGAAGATATTTGGATGGTCAGGATAGCGGAGGTATAAACGCGGCCATGGGTTTTGAGTGGTACAAATTATATGGAACCGCCACGAGTGGTGGTAATGGCGGCGAAGTAAAAGTTTCTGGAAACAGGATATATACCGCCTTGGGCAGTACTATGGCCGCATACAACAAAGACACTTTCATAAGCCGGTTGGCAAATAAAACAAACAGCTCGCTCGCTCTTTTTAAAGGAACGTCCGAATCTTACCATACAGACCTGAAGAAAGGATATCCTCAAAGTGCCTTGCCTTGGGATGCATATGTATATCCGGAACATCCGGATAACGCCTGGCTTTGGGGTCGAGGCAGTGACACTCATACCGGTCTGACCGGGTATAATGTTGACGACCGCGGATATATTTACTTGATCGACCGCTGGGGTTTCGGCATCGTCCGTGACGACGGTTCTGCTTTGCGGATAATTGTTCAGATAGGTGACAAAGGAGGGCTTTTAGGTGACCCGCTACCTACTTTGCCATTATTAAGAACCGGCAGAAACGGCACAGTAAAATTTACTGACATGAATGGTTACGGTGACCCCCACACTTCCGATGCTGACGAAGTAAATATTGTAAAAACCGGAGGCAAGTATTACGCGGTAATTACAGGCCTGACTACTGGTGGTGTGAATACCGGCAAAAATGGCACTCGGGTTTTAGATGTTACTGACGTTAACAACCCTCAATTTTTCCGCTCCAATCCGGGTGAGTACATCAGTGAATTGGTCCAGTCCGGAGATACAGTGGCAGTGATTGCTATTCCACTGTCTAGCGAAGGATTTCCACAAAAAAATTCAGAAATCAGGATTTATAATGCAGCAGATTTTATTTTCGGTACCGCTCCAAAGAAAGTTTTTTCTGTCGGCTCTGGGAGTGCTCAGTATCTTGGGTTAGCAGTGGATAAAACAAATGGCAAATTTTATTCTATTGGCTACTCATCAACTCCGAGACCAAGTTCAAGTGTACCGACTTATATACTACCTACTACTTCTCTTTCAGTTTTCTCTCCCGGAACAAGCGGGGCCGCATCCTATACAGAAAAAAAGCACGAACTCACGAACGCGGTCATGGGAGGAAAGTCCAATGGGATAAACTGGGCAGGTTATGAGTATGTTTACACTGTTAGCGGTCTGGATTTTAACAATGGGTATCTTGTATCTCGCGGACAGTCTCCGGAAGGTCCTGGTGACGTAAAGATCTGGATATTCAAAAATGGACAACCAGAAGAACTAAGCACCCGAGGGTTTATTCGGGAATATTACAGTCATAACCCGGCGAGTCCTATACTTCTGGCCAGTGTTCATACTTTGGCCGGCAAAGATTATCTTTTCCTAGGAGGTTATCATATGGCGGATGTGTATGAGCTTGAACCGGTTTCGAGAGACACCACTACTCCTTCTCCCACGGAAATCTGCGGCAACAACCTAGACGACGATGGCGACGGGCAGAAGGATGAAGGTTGTGCTCCCACCCCTCCCTTACCACCCCCACCCCCCGGTAGCACCTCCTGCACCGCATCAATATCCTTCGACAAAACAAGCGTAGCCTACGGCGGCTCAGCCACCGAAACCTGGGTTGTTAACGGTGCCGACCTGGGACAGGTCTATGGTGACTGTGGCCAGGGAGCCACCCCCATATCTGCCGGACCCCAGTCCTACACCATTGAAAACCTCTC
>Ga0075892_114_pt1 | contig 6878 bp, 9 predicted proteins | sample RifGroA1_FD_68315 | JGI IMG/M metagenome (GOLD analysis project Ga0075892, IMG submission 68315) | Parcubacteria (Yanofskybacteria) bacterium GW2011_GWA1_48_10
CAAAAAGCAGATCAATACCAGATTTTAAAGAGTGGGAGTGCCGATGTGCATTTAAAAGAACAGTTTGAATTATTTCCTCAGATGACGGAGTTTTCTCAAAAAACTATTGGAATGGCCGAAAAAATAATTGAAAAATCCGGAGTTGATACAACCTGGTCGAGTTTTTGACAATTCAGAAAATTTACCCAGACCTTGGCCAACCGTGATAAGATAAAGTCAATGTTCGGTTTTTTGCTAAAGATTCTCATGGTAGCAGGATTAGTGGTTGTGGTTATCGGCTACGTTTCCGTTAAAAGGGCAACTCTGTCCCAAATCCCCACCGATCTCACCCAGCTGCAATCCAGACTTAATCTTAATATTCCCGACGTCTTGGGTTCTTTCAAGCAACTGGATGTCAAAAGCCTGGGGAACCAAACCAGCAATGCATTGGACGCACTGGTCACTCAACCCGGCCGCAACATTGGCCAGGTGGTTCTGGGGGTCCAGGTAACCAATGAAAGCATCGGCGCCATCACCGACGTCTTATCCAAACTCCCAAACCCCCAACTAGAACAAATCCGCGCTGCCATTTGTGCTTCTCCTTCAGCCCGGTAATCTCTCCAGTATAATACAGTCATGATTGACATCAAAAAACAACTCGAAGAGCTAAAAGCTCGTCTTGATCAGGTACACGCGAAATTGGATCCTGGTAACCGCCAGCGCCAGATTCAGGAACTGGAGGCCAAAACTATCCAAAGCGACTTTTGGTCTGATTCTCAATCTGCCCAAGGCACAATGAAGCGCCTGGCTGCCCTGCAAAAAGAGGATCAGGAAATTGCCGTCCTGGCCCAAGAACTAACCGACGCTTTGGGTATGGTGGATATATTAGAAGAAAAAGATATCAAGAAAATAGAAAAGCGGGTTAAAGTCCTGGAACTTAAAACTTTCTTAAATGGCCCATACGACGCCAACAACGCCATTCTTTACATTCACGCCGGCCAAGGCGGCACCGAAGCTATGGATTGGGCCTCCATGCTCCTGCGCATGTATTTGAGATTTTGTCAGAATCGGGGATGGGAAGTAGAAATTGTAGATCAGACACCGGGCGAAGAAGCCGGCCTAAAATCAGTTACCGTTACAGTTACCGGTCCCTATGCCTACGGCTATCTGGTCGGGGAGCGGGGGACCCATCGCCTGGTGCGCCAATCCCCCTTTAACGCCGATAATCTACGCCAAACTTCCTTTGCCCTCGTCGAAATCCTGCCGGAGCTATCTGAAACTGACGCCGCGGATATCGTCATCAAGCCCGACGACATTGAATTCGAAGCTTACCGCGCCACCGGTCATGGCGGTCAAAACGTAAACAAAGTATCTACCGCTGTCCGCCTCACCCACAAACCTACCGGGATTACTGTTGCCTGCCAAACTCAGCGTTACCAAGAACAAAATAGAAAAATCGCCCTCCAATTGCTTAAAGCCAAACTTTGGCAACGTGCCCAGGAGCAGCAAGCCGCCGAAACTAAGGCCATAAAGGGGGCTTACAAGGCCGCCTCCTGGGGCAACCAAATTCGCTCCTATGTCCTTCATCCTTATAAATTGGTCAAAGATTTGCGCACTAATATTGAAACCAGCCAGGCCGAAGCCGTGCTGGATGGCGACCTGGACGAATTCATCGAAGCCGAGGTCAGGACATTGGCTTAAATTGTGATATACTAAATTTCATGCCCCGCTTTCCCCAGATTTCTCCCAAGATTTTGATAATCCTAATCGCTCTGGCTATTATCCTGGCCGGGGTTGGCACTGGCTACTTAATCTCTCGCTCCACTTCTACTTCTGTGGCTCCCGGTGTAGTTAACACCGCTAAAGAAGTGGGTTCAACCGATACTAAAACTTTTCGTGATAGTGCCCAGGGAGTAATAGAAAAAGGCGGCATCAACGGCGAGGGTACCCACAAGCTCATTCGTGACGGCGGTCCCAGCCAGACCGCATACTTAGTCTCCTCCATAGTAGATCTGGACCAATTCGATGGCAAAAAGGTGGAAGTGTGGGGTGAAACTATCAAAGCCCAGAAAGCCGGCTGGCTCATGGACGTGGGTCGGGTCAAACTTCTTGAATAATCTGGTATCATAGAAGGGCATGATCACTGCCCAACATCTAAGTAAAAAATTCGGTGGCATTTCAGCCTTGGATGACGTCTCGACAACTATAGAATCCGGAGAATTTGTGTTTCTTACCGGTCCTTCCGGATCCGGCAAAACCACACTCATGCGCTTAATTATGCGCGAACTTAAGCCTGATGCCGGCAAACTCATCCTTACCGGCCCGGCCAAAATCCACGAGTATCGCCGCACTATAGGCATGGTTTTCCAAGACTTTAAGTTACTGGCTGATAGGAATGTGTGGGAAAACGTGGCTTTGCCTTTGGAAATTGCCGGTATTAAACCAGCCGACGTCGAAACCGCCGTCAAAAAAGCCTTAGAATTGGTTGATCTGACCGCCAGAGCTGATCTTTTCCCCGCCCAGCTCTCCGGGGGCGAACTCCAAAGAGTTGCCATTGCCCGGGCAGTGGTTACTCGCCCCAAGCTGATTCTTGCTGATGAACCGACAGGAAATTTGGACCCCAAAACTGCCCGCAGCATTTTAAAACTTCTCTCCACTATTCACTCCCAGCTCCAAACTACCGTCATCATGGCCACCCACAACGCCGGTTTGGTAGATCATTCCGACAAACGCGTTATCTCACTTCAGGCCGGTCGGATAGTTAAAGACACCCCCAAAGGCAAATATGAAGAATAATCCCTTATCAGTCGCCGTCCATCGCATTCGTCGCGCCCCTTACCAGACTTTAGCCGCTGTGGCCATTATGACCATGACCCTGTTTATAGCCAGTATTTTTTTTCTCGTGGCCGCCGGTTCCCAAGCCGTCCTGAAATATTTTGAAACTCGTCCCCAGGTCAACGCCTTTTTCAAGCAAGAAATTGTCCCCACCCCCCAAGCGGTAGACCTGATCAAAGCCCAACTCGACTCCACCGGCCTGATCCAGTCCTTCAAATATGTTTCCAAAGAAGACGCTCTGCAAATTTATCGTGATTTAAATAAGTCCGACCCCCTACTCTTAGAGGCCGTTACTGCCAGCATGCTTCCGGCTTCTATTGAAGTCTCCACCAAAAATCCCAAAGATCTCACAATCATAGCTGACCAACTCAAAACCCAGCCCGGCATAGAAGACGTTCGCTTTGCCCGGGATATCGTGGACACCTTGGCCAAATGGACCGGTTCCGTTCGCGTTATCGGTTTTTCTTTAGTTGGTGCCAACGTCTTTATCACTTTTACCATCATTCTGCTTATTATCGGCATCAAAGTTGCCAATCGTCGCGATGAAATCTCTCTTTATCAATTACTGGGCGCCACCGGCGGCTACATCAGCGCCCCTTTTGTTTGGGAGGGGATTCTCTACGGGTTAACAGGCGGTCTGATTGCCTGGACCGCCTCATTTCTTATTTTGCTTTATTCCATGGGCTTTCTTGTCAGTTTCTTAGCCGGAATTCCCCTTCTCCCGCCGCCTCTTTGGTTTATGTTTTCGCTACTGGGTGGTGAACTGCTTTTAGGAAGCTTAATCGGCGGATTTGGAGGTCTACTGGCCGTGCAGCGTTTCCTCAAAGCATGAAAAAATTTTTTCTCGCCCTTCTCCTTTTCAGTTCTCCTGTTTTAATTTTTGCAAGTCGAGAAGACGATTTAATTAAACTCGAGGCTGATCTGAAGCAAAAAATTGCTGTCTCCCAAGATCAGATAAAAACCCTCTCTGGTCAAATTGCCTACTATGACAACCAAATCAAGCTCACCCTCCTCAAAATCACTCAGACCGAAGATCAGATCGTCTCTCTTTCGGTCAAAATAAACTTTCTGGAAGAGAAACTTCAAGATAAATCCAGACTTTTGGAAAAGCAAATCGTCCAAACTTACAAAAAAGGTTCTTATGACCCGCTGCAGATTTTACTTTCTTCGGCCAATGTTTCGGAAATTATCTCCCACTTTAAATACCTGCAAATAATCCAAGCCGCCAACCGCCGCTTTCTTTACGATACCCAACAAATTCAATCCAGTTACGGCCGACAAAAAGACCTGGTGGCTGACTCTCAGAAAAAACTCCAAACCCAAAAAATTGCTCTGGCCAATCTGAGTGCCGATCGAGCCAATCTGCTCAAACAAACCAAAAACAGCGAAGCCATTTACCAGAAGCAATTAGAAGTGGCCCGCCAGGAACTGGAAGCTATTCAAAGGGCGTTAGTTTTGGCCAAAAAGGAAGGCCCGGTCAAAAAAGGCGATCCGATTGCTCTGGTTGGTAATTCTGGTTATTCCGCTGATGGTTCTGGTTGTTCCACCGGCAAACACCTGCATTTCGAGGTGCGCCAGGGAGACGGTTGGGTAAATGCCGAAAATTATGTCAAAAATATCACAGATAAATGGGGTTTGAATATTGGAAGTGGAAATTGGGACTGGCCAATTAAGGGAACAATTGGAGTTACTCAACGTTACGGCAAGACGGACTATTCTTACGTATATAAGTATAGTGGGGGGGTTCATACGGGAATAGATATGGTTTCCAATCAAGACGTAATCTATGCCGTAGCCGACGGAATTTTGTATTCTTATACCGCCAAATGCGGCTCGGCCGATCTGAACATCAAATTCATCGATCACGGCTCGGACCTAAAATCCTTCTACTTGCACGTTCAATAATAACTGGTATAGTCTGCCCAAATGAAGTGGTGGTGGACAGCCCTACTTTTTCTTGTTTCTACTACACCGGTTTTTGCCGCTCCACAACTTAATATAAGTGATCAAGTAATATTGAATACCGAAGTATCTTTTAGTGCTTCAGTCTCTGGACTAACTTCAAGTAGTTGTGCGTCAGACGGCCGCTGTTTTTTTCAAGGGACTTTGCGCCAAGTGGGCGCAAACTACTATTTTGGGCAAACACAAAATAACAATGGTTCTTGGACCGATTATGTAAGTTCACCAGATCTTGAATATATTCAATCCACGTTTTATTCGTTTTTACCACAGTCTGGCAGTTGGTCCGGCCAATTGAAAATGCGCTATTCTGCGGCAGATCCAAAATATGAAGGTCCAGGAAACTATGAATTAAAACTACAAAGGTTCTCGGGGAAAAGCATAAGCGGTTCATCAGGTGATTCAAATACTTTAACGATATCTTTGGCCGCTACACTTCCAACTCCCACCCCCACACCCACTCCGACATCTACTCCCATCCCCACTCCAACTCCCACCCCAATACCAACACCGACACCAACTCCCAAGCCTAGTCCCACACCTACACCCCTGCCCGCATTGGCTACGCCAAAAGCGTTGCAGGCGGGTACCCCCAAACCGTCTGTCACGCCCTCACCAAGTTATGAACCCTCACCCTCTCCCCAAGTTCTTTCCGCCCAAACCGAAAACCCATCCAAATCGCCGTTCAACTTCGTGGCTTGGATTATGATTATAGCCGGCGCTGGCGCCGGTGGCACTTCCTTTTGGCTGCTATGGCAGGGTAAAATCAATTCGTGACCTGGTCTAAGAGAATTCAATATTGGCTGCCCACTTTTCTGTGGGCTATAGTTATCTTTTCTTTCTCCGCCAATTCCACCCCCGCCGCCAGTAAAATTTATTGGCAGGATTTTATAATCAAAAAATCCGCCCATCTTTTCGTTTACGCTGTTTTGGCGGTTCTTCTTTATCGTTCTCTCAAGCTCACTACTCACTACTCACAACCATATCTCTTGCTTCTTACCCTCGCCCTCACTACCCTGTACGCCATTACCGACGAGTTTCACCAATCCTTTACTCCCGGCCGCGGGCCCCATTTAAGAGACATTATCATCGATGTCGTTGGGGCAGGAATAGGATTGTATGGATTTTTTCTTTGGCGTCGGTCATAATAATAATTAATGCGCCGCTTCCTGCTCCATCTCTTCTTTCCCCACCAAAGTAATAATCAACGGGCCAAACTTTTACATCCCTCCGGTCTGGTATTAATAATCGGGCTTTTCGTCGTCTTCCAAGTAACCATCAACCAACTAACCATCAACTATCCGCAGATCCTAGGCTACGCCGCCCAAATCTCCCCCGAAGAAATAATTCGCCTGACCAATATTCAACGCACGTCTGCCGGCTTGTCCGAAGTTAAACTGGATACCAAACTTTCCGCCGCCGCCGCCCAAAAAGCCGCGGACATGTTTGCCCGCAATTATTGGGCTCACATCTCGCCCGTAGGCACCCAACCTTGGTACTTCATTACCGAATCCGGATATTCTTATCGCTATGCCGGTGAAAACCTGGCTCGGGACTTCTCTGACGCCAAATCCGTTGTGGACGCTTGGGTGGCTTCCCCTTCACACCGGGAAAATCTGCTCAACTCTCGCTATCAAGACATCGGCATAGCTATCATTGACGGCCAACTTGAAGGCCGGGAGACCACTCTGGTGGTTCAGTTTTTCGGCACTAAACTTGCCGCCGCCCCATCTCTGGGGGTTTCCACTTCAATAGTAAAATCCGTTCAAGCGGCCGAATCCCAACCGGCTCCGGCTCCGGTTAAATCCGCCAGCTGGCGGACCCCATTTGCCGTCACCAAAACCGTCTCATTGCTTTTATTGGTTGTCTTTGTTACTGTTTTGGTAATTGATATCGTGGCCGTATATAGGCAAAAAATCGTCCGTTGGACCAGTCGCAGCTTAGCCCACTTATTTTTCCTGGCCGCCTTACTCGTTGCCGCTTTATTATTAAATGGCGGTAAAATACTCTAAACCCACCATGACTTTCGAAAAAGATTTTACCCACCACCCACTCCACTATTTCACTCTGCTCTGTGTGATGCTGGTTGGGTTATGGGGTATCTT
>Ga0075892_115_pt1 | contig 5558 bp, 5 predicted proteins | sample RifGroA1_FD_68315 | JGI IMG/M metagenome (GOLD analysis project Ga0075892, IMG submission 68315) | Parcubacteria (Yanofskybacteria) bacterium GW2011_GWA1_48_10
GCGAGAACGAAAGGCCCAAGAGCTATGCCCAGATTGAGGATAGTAAGATAAATACCCCTGATCTCGCCCGTTTTCGCGTCGAGCGTCAGTTCTTCAAGGAAAATATCAAGACAATAATAAATCATAGGGAGAAGGCTGGCATAAATAATAAAGGAGACCGCTATTACTGAAGAAGAGGAAGCAAGAGCGAGACTGAAAGTACTGATCGTGGTAAGTATGAGTGAAAAAAGAAGAAGAAAGCGTTTGCCAAACCGCCGAATCAATTTAGGGGCAAACAGAAAAATTAAAACACTGCCGGCCGCCCCGAGTAGAAAAAAGAGACTGACGATACTGGGCTCAAAAAATCCGCCCAAGAGTGAAGAATTGACGTAAAGCAGAGCGCCGAAATGAATAGAGAGGAGAAAACTGGCGACAAAAACTGGCGCAAATCGCGTCATGCTCCTAGAATGACCGGTATCACTATCGGTTTTTTGGCGGTGCGCTGGAAAAGGAAGCGAGAAATGTCCTCGGTGACGGCATTCTTGGCATAATCAAAATTAATCGGGTTCATGCCTACGGTCGTTCCCTCTATTGAGCGCCTGATAATGCCTCGCGCCTCGGAGAGGAGCTCTTGGGACTCGCGCAAATAGACAAATCCTCTCGCGATGATATCCGGCGACTTTTTAAGGCGGCCCGTCCTGACATTGACCAGGGCGATAACGACGAAGATGCCATCCTCCGCCAACATCTTTCGGTCTCTGATAACCACTTCCGAGATGTCGCCGATGGAAAGGCCTTCCACCACCATGTCTTCGGAAGGCGCTTTCTCCGGCAATTTGACAAACCGGGCTCCCTTGTCTTGGATCTCAATAATGCTGCCGTTATCCGGTACGATAATATTCTCGCGCGGGCAGCCAAGATTGGCGGCCAGCTCGGCGTGCATCTTGAGTCGGAAGTGATTGCCGTGAATGGGCATAAAATATTTATACGGAATCTGCTTGTGGACCCACTCCAGCTCGCCGCGCTTGCCGTGGCCGGAGGTGTGCACGTCCGAGTCGATATAAGTGATGATTTTCGAATCGTGGCGGTAGAGATTATCTTTAAGCTTGGCAATGGCGCGTTCATTGCCCGGGATGGCGGAGGAAGAGAGGACGATGGTGTCGGAGCGTTCCAGACGGACGAATTTGTGGGTCTTGTTGGACATGCGCATTAAAGCGGCGAACTCTTCGCCTTGAGCGCCGGTGGTGATAATCATAATCTTGTTCGGAGGGTATTTGGTCATGTCCTCAATGGGAATGATGTGACCGGTATCGACTAGATTAAGATGTTTGATAATCTCAACATTGGTTTTCATACTCCGGCCTTCGATTATCACTTTCCTCGAGTAGTGCTTGGCCATTTTGATAAACTCGATCACTCGTTCGACTTGGGTGGCAAAGGTAGCCAAGATAATCCGCCCGGGCGCCGAAGCCACAATGGCGTCTATGTTTTTTAAAATGTAAGTCTCCGGCGGTGAAAAACCGGGCTGTTCGATATTGGTCGAGTCCATGGCGAAGAGCAGAATGTTGCGGCCATGAAAGAGTTTGTACTGTTCTATCTCCTTTTCCACGGGCACGCCGTCTTCGTTCTCGATGCGCACGTCGCCGGTATTAACAATATCTCCATAGGGGGTCTCGATGATAACGCCGGTGGAATCCGGAATGGAGTGGGTCACGCCGAAAAAGCGGACTTTGAGATCTTTGGTCAGAGGAATAGCTTTGTCGTTCGCGTCGACAATTCTGAGATCGAGCGGGGCGAGGTGGGGAAATTCGGTCTGTCGTTTTTGAATCAGCAGGGCGCCGAACTCGCGGGTGTAAATTGGCGGATTGCCGAGTCGGTCGATGACATAAGGAATGGCGCCAATGTGGTCGAGGTGTCCGTGAGTAATCACAATGGCGCGGATTCGATCTTTGCGCTCCTCGAGATATTTGGTGTTCGGCAAAATATAGTCAATGCCGGGCGTCTCGTAGTCGGTGAATTTAATGCCGACGTCGGCAACGATAATATCCTCGCCGAACTCCACCACGGTCATATTCCTGCCAATCTCTTCCACGCCGCCCAGCGGGATTATCCTGATGCTATCTCCGATGGGCGGGATAATGTCGTGGGGCTTCTTGGCGATCATGGGCGCGTTCGATCTTCTCCGAATATTCTTGTGGCGCAGGCCACCCGTAAATATATTATTCATTTGGCAAATATTTTCCAAACTTTGTCTGTTTCGATATACCAATCCGTAATGCTTAGAAATCTATCTTGAGAAACCGTCAGCGAACCGAGATTGACAGCCTTGATTTTTTCCGGCATAACGTAGAGAAAATTTGGCGTGTAGAGAAAAACGGCCGGCACATCCGTTTCCAGTTCTTTCGCGAAGGCCTTATAATTTTTCTCTATCGCTTCCGGCTCGGCGGCGCTCCTGGCGTCATCGAGGTATTTGTCGGCGCGGCTGTTGGCGTAAAGAGCGATATTGATTCCCGGGTCGGTTCTCTGCGACGAATGCCAAAACGGGTAAAGGTCCGCGTCTCTGCCAACCACTTCACCAAAAAGAAGGGCGTCGAAATTTCTCGGGCGGATGACGTTTTGGTTAAGATCGCCGGTCTCGAAAACCAGAACCTCAACCTTCGCGCCGAGTTCCCGCCATCGAGTGGCTAACTCACTCGCTACCCGCTGAAGTTCTGGAGCGTCGCTGGTAGAGATGGAAAACGACAAAGACATTGTACCAGAGGCGGATTTCTTTTCAAGAATGCCTGTCTCCGGATTCGCCCGCCAACCAGCCTTGGCCAACAATGCTCTGGCTATCTCCAGCTCTTCGTCCGGCGTGAGCGAGTTCTCCTTCATGCTTGTCCAAGAGTAGATACCCGCCGGCATTGGGCCAGTGATGGCGGTGGCGTATCCGCCGAGGATTTCCTCGACGATTTTTTTCCTGGGACTGGTGAGATTAAGCGCCTGGCGCGCCTCTTTGTTCAAAAGCGCTTTAGATTGGCTCTGGTTGAAGAAGACGGCGAAAACGCGAGGCAGAGGCGAGGAGATGATACGCGAATTGTTTGTTTGAAGCTCGAGCGTTTTCTCGGGCGAGACGCCGCTGATGCTTTCCACCTCGCGCGCACTGAAGGCTTCGATGAGAGCCGTTTCTCCCGGATAGAATTTGAAAACTAAATTTTTTATGAACGGCGCTTTATCTGATATATTTTCAAACGGCGCCAATCTGTATAAATTTGGTATGCCGCCGGAGTTTCTCTCGACCCTCTCCACTTTATACGGTCCGGAACCAATCGGGAGAGTATTGAACTGGCTAAAGGAAAATTCGTCATTGGAAACATTCTTCCAAATATGTTTAGGCAAAATCCCGAGAGTCAAATTGTAAATAAACGGAGTATAAGCCTGCTTAAGGGTAAATGAAACGGTCTTCTCATCAATCTTTTCCACCGCGACCCCATCCCAATTACCTCTTTTGGGGCTCTTGATGCTCGGGTCGGTGATTTTTTGTATGGTAAAAATAACATCGTCGGCCGTGACGGGCGTGCCGTCATGGAAACGGGCGTTCTGGTGAAGACGAACCGTGTAAGTTCGGCGATCGTCGGAAATAGTCACTTCCTCGGCCAAATCATTCTCTATTTTGCCCTCCGGAGTGACGCGCACCAGACCGGAATAGAGAAGGGAAACGAGATTTTTATCCGCTTCAGAGATCGCGAGCACCGGATTAATAAAGCGAGGGTTGCCAACCACTCCTTCCGTCAAAGTACCGCCCCTGATGGGCACTTCGACGAGAAAAGCGTTATTTACTTTCCATAAAAGAGCGGCGCCGGAGAGCAAGAAGACCGAGACGAAAAAGTAGAAAACGGCTTTTTCAGCTATGGTAAAAGAGCGCAGAATGCCGCGTATGGAACGTTCTTTTGGCATACTGAAACGCCTCAAGAGAAGCGCTCGCAATTTGTTATAGTCCATTATTTATTACTTGCCGAGAAGAAGTAGACTCGCAAAAGCGGAGAGGGCGAAGAGGACGGCCACCACCAAAGTGGCGTTAAAAAGAATTTTTTCCAATCCTCGGCGCATGAAGCGTCCTCCCATCGCGCCGTCTCCTCCGAAAGCTGAACCGAGGCTGGCTTCTGAACGCTGGAGGAGCACTCCCGCTATGAGAAGCAGACTCAAAATAATCTGAATGTAGGGAAGAATCTGGGCCATTGCCTATACCGGATCATGCTAGCACAATTAAACCAAACGCGCAAACCATCTAGATTTAATAAATTATTAGGCGACTTGTAATTAAATCAATATAAGTGGTCAACGCTTGCCTTTAATCATGGCTTTAACCGTCAGACGCAAGCTCGTTAATTCAAAGAAAATGAGCGTTGCTGATAGTGCAGCAACGCCCATAGTGCCGACACGATAGGTGTGTATTTCTAGTGTCCTCCTTTCAACAAGAGCATGGAAGCATGTTTTCACTTGGTGGCCCCGACTTGATACCGTGGCAGGAAGGGCAGTATGTGCGCTGACACTTGCTACAGTAGTGATTGTCGACTTCCCCAAGCCGACATGCTGGGCAAGAGCCTTCACAACCGCAGTTTGACATATTGGTCTCCCTTCTCGTCTTGTTCTAAAGATACCCTAACAGAAAAAATTCTATAGTCAATCAATACTATTGGAACAAATGCCAAGATGTTATCTTGACATCGAGATATGGTTGAGATGATGTTTGATCGGTTGAATTTCTGGGCGATATTTGCTAGTATAGTTTTATGTTAAATGATTTTATTCAAAAAAATCTAGCCAAAGCTAAATATAAACTCCTCTCAGATAATACTTACTTTGGAGAAATTCCTGGTCTAAAAGGAGTCTGGGCTAGTGCGGAAAATTTAGAATTATGTCGCAAAGAATTAGAAGAAGTTCTCGAAGATTGGCTATTTCTCAAATTGAGAGCCAAAGAAAAAATTGCTGGTTTTGTGGTTTATTCAGACCAGCGCAGGCTTGTGAAAAATGCCAGCTAATATTTCTTGGCGAAAATTAGTTCAAAAATTTCGGGCGTTAAAATTTGACGGTCCTTATTCTGGAGGAAGACACCTATTTATGATTAAGGGGAAGTTAAAAGTCCACATACCAAATTCTCATCAAGGTGATGCTTCTGTCGGGTTGGTGAATGAAATTCTAAGACAGGCCGGGGTTGGTGAATGAAATTCTAAGACAGGCCGGCATCTCGAAACATGATTGGGATAATGTCTAGCATAATTTAGAGTCGATAGGCAAGCAGTATCACGTATTTGACTTCAAAGATTTTTCGTATACAATACGTGAACTATTAACATTTTGTAAACGATATGCAGAAAAAAACCATCAAAACCCCTCGACAAAACTCGGGGCAAGTAAAGGCTCAAATTAAACCCTGTAGCGACAGAGTATTAGTCCGCCCATTTACCGAAGATGAGGTTAAGGGCGGTAAAGGCAATCATTACGGTATCATCATTCCCGATACTGTTTCGAAAGAAAAATCCGCCCAAGGTAAAGTCTTGGCAGTGGGGGAAGGGAAGTGGGTGGACGGTAAATTAGTG